>ENA-OZEB01000531-OZEB01000531.1-human-gut-metagenome-genome-assembly--contig:-NODE-531-length-11702-cov-4.752211_pt1 | contig 11702 bp, 13 predicted proteins | sample MGYA00245060_ERZ653593 | MGnify/ENA primary metagenome ERZ653593 (study PRJEB26926, sample SAMN06164989) | human gut metagenome | biome: ENVO:00009003; feature: ENVO:2100002; material: ENVO:00002003... | reverse complement strand
CTTATGCGATCGTCGGCAGCGTCAGATGTGTATAAGAGACAGGTGCCATCCGGCGAGCCTGATCTGCGAAAATGAAGAAGTAGCCCAGCAGATGACAGAAAATCTGGAAAAAGAAGCAGGCATGCCGGTTGACTTAGAAGAAGCAGAACAGAAAGCATCTGAGGATGTCGTAGCACAAAGAGAAGAAGCTTTAGCAAAGCAGCTTGCAGAAATGAAGAAGCGCAAAAAGAAACTGGTGGATCCGCTGCAGTTTGAGATGTCCATCCAGGCGGAAGACCTGTCCAGCTATGTTCCCTCTTTTGGGTGGGAAATGGGACCGCCATCTGAGAAGCAGAAAAAGACACTGGAAAAGCTGGGCATTATGCCGGATGAAATCGAGAATGCAGGAAAAGCAGAAAAGATCTTGGATCGATTGAGTAAAAGACGCACGGAGGGGCTGACGACACCAAAACAGATCCGTTTTCTGGAAAGCAGGGGATTTGAGCATGTAGGAACCTGGCAGTTTGAAACAGCAAAGAATCTGATCGACAGGATCGCAGCGAATGGCTGGCGGATTCCAATGGATATCAACCCGAGAGAATATAAAGGAGCTTAAAGAGTATGGAACAGAGGACGAGCCTTACAGAAATTATAGAACATATCAATCCATCCGAGCTTACTTATCAGGAATGGTGTTCTGTTGGAATGGCTCTGAAACAGGAAGGGTATCCGGTTTCTGTGTGGGATGCCTGGAGCCAGAAAGATTACGGCAGATATCATACAAATGAATGTGAGAAAAAATGGAGAACCTTTTCCGGCTCATCCTCACCGGTAACCGGCGGCACGATCGTACAGCTTGCCCTGGATCATGGATGGGTTCCGGAGAAGGGCCATGAACTGGATTGGAACGACAGTATCGCGGTGGACAGTGATCGTGTTGTTGTGGATAAAAACTGGCTGGAAGGGAAAGAGATACAGGAGCCTTCCAACTGGAATCCGGCGGAGCAGCTGATCACGTATCTGGAAACACTGTTTGAAGCAGGAGAAAACGTAGGATACGTCACTGGAAGCTGGGAAAAGACAGATGAAAAAGGTACGCGCTGGCTGCCACAAAAAGGCAGCTGGGACCGTACTGCCGGACAGTTGATTGAATTGCTGAACGACTGTAAAGGGGACATTGGCGCAGTACTTGGTGACTACAATCCGGAAGCGGGGGCGTGGATCCGCTTCAATCCGTTGGACGGAAACGGCTGTAAAAATGAAAATGTAACAGAGTACCGGTATGCTTTAGTAGAGTCAGATCATATGGAGCTGGAACAGCAGAATGCTATCCTGCGGGAGCTAGAACTTCCGATCGCCTGCCTGGTATATTCCGGAAAAAAGAGCCTGCATGCTATTGTGCGGATAGATGCGGCAGATTACAACGAGTATCGAAAACGGGTTGATTATCTGTATGAAGTCTGCCAGAAAAACGGAATCGACGTGGATACACAGAACCGGAATCCATCGAGACTTTCCAGAATGCCAGGAGTGCAGCGTGGTGAAAAGAAACAGTTCATCGTAGATACCAACATCGGAAAACAGTCCTGGAATGAATGGTACGAATGGATTGAGGGTGTCAACGATGATCTGCCGGAGCCGGAAGGGCTGGAAAGTGTATGGGATAACCTCCCCGAGCTGTCGCCGTGTCTGATTGATGGGATCCTGAGAAAAGGCCACAAGATGCTCATTTCCGGTCCATCCAAGGCGGGAAAGTCATTCCTGCAGATTGAGCTGTGTATAGCCATAGCAGAAGGAAAGAAGTGGCTGCAGTGGAATTGCGCACAGGGACGTGTCATGTACGTCAATCTGGAGCTTGACCGGGCAAGCTGCCTGCACCGTTTTAAGGATGTATACGAAGCAATGGGCTTTACGCCGGATAATCTGCAGAATATTGATATCTGGAACCTGCGTGGTAAATCAGTCCCTATGGATAAGCTGGCACCAAAGCTGATCCGGCGTGCTGCGAAGAAGAACTATGTGGCTATTATTATTGATCCGATTTATAAAGTCATAACGGGAGATGAAAACAGCGCGGATCAGATGGCGAATTTCTGTAACCAATTTGATAAAGTCTGCACAGAGCTTGGATGCGCGGTGATTTATTGCCATCATCACAGTAAAGGAAACCAGGGCGGAAAGAAATCTATGGACCGTGCTTCTGGTTCCGGTGTATTTGCCCGTGATCCGGATGCACTGCTTGATCTGATCGAGCTGGAACCTACGGAAGCACTGATGAAACAGGAAGAAAATAAAGCGATCTGCAAGGCGTGTACGGACTATCTGGATGCGCACTTCAAGTGGGAGGATGACCTTTCGCAGGACGATTTACTGAGCAGTGTACAGATGATGAGCTACTGTGAGGCGCATCTGGACCGATGGCAGAAGATAGCCCTGGATAAGCAGATCGCCGAGGCAAAAGCCGCAGTACAGGCACATACAGCATGGAGAATCGAAGGAACGCTTCGAGAATTCCCAAAGTTCGAACCGGTCAACATGTGGTTTGAGTATCCTGTTCATAGGCTGGATCAGGTCGGCGTGCTGAAAGATCTTGAACTGGAAACACAAGAACCTGCATGGAAAAAAGGTGCGAAGAACAATAAAAAGAATGCTGTGAGCCGCAAAGCAGACCGCAGAAAAGCGCTGGAAGCAGCTCTGGAGGGGAGCAATTTTGGCGACGAACCGACGGTAAATGATGTAGCAGATTATCTCGGAATATCGACCAGAACGGCCCGTGATCGCATTCAAGAGCATGGGGGATACGAGATCGAAGGCGGAAAAGTTAAGAAAAAGAATGGAGGGAAAGACTAAAAGATAAGACATTCCCTCAAAGTCTAAAATTAGAGGGAAACACTAAAAAATAGTCTTTCCCTCACATGATGAAAAAGTGCGGGGAACACTGAAATATCAGTCTTTCCCATGTTGCGGGGAAGACATATATATACTACGTATATATATTCGGGTTTCCCCCTCACGGTGTCACGGGGGTAGGAGAGGGACGTGCCTAAGGCTGCACGGCCCGTCTCCCTTCCCCCTCCCCGATGACAAAGGCAGCAAAAGGATAGTAATGATAAAATTTAATGCTTTAAAGGAGTGAAGAAAAGATGATTGAATTTTTTATGGCGATGAACCCGCCGACGATAACACATCAGGAACATAAGGTCACAATCGTGAATGGCAGACCTGTGTTCTATGATCCGCCGGAACTGAAAGCTGCTAAGGAGAAATTGATTGGCAACCTGTACAAGTATCGCATTATGGCACCGTACAGAACGGGCGTAAGGCTGATTACCAAGTGGTGTTTCCCGAAGAATGGACATAAGGACGGAGAGTACAGGATCACAAAGCCAGACACAGACAATCTGCAGAAGCTGCTAAAAGACTGCATGACGTTGGTAGGCTTTTGGAAGGATGATGCGCTGGTGGCATCTGAAATTACTGAAAAGTTTTGGGCGGAGAAGCCTGGTATCTATATCCGGATTGAGGAGCTACCATGATGAATTATTTTAAATTCTTTACAGAGGTCTGGCGATTTTTCAAGAAGTATTATAATCGGCCAGGAAAAGAACAGGACTATACTGAGAGCGTCCAGGAATGCTCTCAGCTTGCGAAATCATTCGGTAATGGGGATTTTGTAGACCGGGTATGCATTGCAGTCCTAGAAGAACTGGAACGCTGCTGGAAGGGCAGAGAGGAGGAGTAGATGGCAGTGATTGGAATCATCGTGTTTTGCGGGGGGATCATCTGTGCGGTGGCGTGGCTGCTGAACCGGCCAGAGCGTCCGAAGGATCCGAAAGAGGACGAAGAACAGATGGAATATCTGAACGAGTGGAACAGGAAACATAAGAAATGACAATGCAACAAGTTACTATGAGCGAGTATTTACAAACTCGGTACGGTAGTTTTCCCCATTGCGGTAGCTGCGTGTGTCAAAAATGCTTGTATTGGTGGAGCGGCAGATGCCCGGAAGGCGAATGCTATGACGATAAGAGGGCGAAAGAAGAGCCTTATAACAAAGCATTTCCTGAACGTTCACCACGGACGCAGTGGTCAAATTGGAATCTTCCCGGGGAGCAGGCGCATTGGTGTAGAGGTGGAACTTTTTACCCAGTGTCATACTGTGAACACTTCGTAAAATATCAGGGAGCAGAGATAGAAGATTGTATACGAGCACCGGTGCAGTATTTTCAAGATGGATATCTAAAATGCACGCTGAAAGACCGGATCGGATGCGAAGCATGTGCAATGGGGAGAAACGATAAGAATATTTTCGACTGTCAGTATATGACGGATTCAGGCTGTAACAAGCTGATCGAAGCAAAGAATAGAATGTTGGATGCAATTGCATCTGGAGCTGAAATTGAACCATGCGAACGGCAATGTTGTGCAGGTTGCACGAGACAGTGCCAGTATCGGTGTGGCGTGAAATAAACAGAAAGGAGCCAGCCTCCGGCCGGGGCAAGGGTATACCGGGCTTCTGAAAAATGAGAAGAGTATTGAAATATCCGGGAAGCAAGTGGAATATTGCTCCTCAATTAGTGAAATTGATACCGGAACATCGTAGCTATGTAGAGCCGTTCTTCGGCAGTGGTGCCGTGCTGTTTAACAAGACGGTGTCTGATATCGAAACAATTAACGATCTGGACTACGATGTTGTAAATCTGTTCCGATGCATCCAAGAGGACGCGGAGCGCTTGGCAAGAATGGTAATGACTACGCCGTTTAGCCGGGAAAAGTATGATGAAACATACAAAGTGGATGTATGGGATTTACTGATGCCGGACGAACCATATCATAAAGCATTGCGATTTTTGATCCGATGCTGGCAGGGATATGGATTCCGTACAAACGATAGCAAGGTAGGATGGAAACATGATGTACAGGGTAGAGAGAAATCCTATGCGCTATGGAGCTGGTATCGTCTGCCAGAATGGGTTATTGAAACAGCAGAACGCCTGCGGATGGTACAAATTGAAAATCGTCCCGCACTCGAAGTTATAGAAAGATTTAATTATAGCAATGTTTTTATGTATATTGATCCGCCGTATGTTTTAGGCACCAGAGCGCAAAAGCAATACCGGAATGAGATGCTGGATCAAGATCATGAGGAATTGCTGAAAGTATTACTGAAGAGCCGCGCGAAGATAATGATATCCGGCTATGAATCAGAGATGTATAACAATTACCTTGCAGGTTGGGAAAAGAAACATTTTTCCAGTTGCGCAGAGGGTGGGAAACCGCGGACGGAAACTGTGTGGATGAATTACAAGGCAGATCCGCAAATGAGTTTGGAGGATTTTCTGAAATGAAAGAGTTGATTATAGATTGCTTTGCTGGCGGAGGCGGTGCCTCCGTTGGCATTGAGATGGCACTGGGGAGACCGGTAGATATAGCGATCAACCACGACCCGGACGCCATCCTGATGCACAAAACCAACCACCCGAACACACTGCATCTGACGGAGGATATCTTCAAGGTCAACTTGCGGAAATACGTCAAAAATCAGCATGTGGCGTTGATGTGGGCTAGTCCGGACTGCACAAGCCATAGCAAAGCCAAGGGCGGTAAACCACGGGAGCGCGGTCTGCGTATCCTTCCATGGGCGGTGTATAAGCACGCGAAGGAGATTCTGCCGGATGTGATTCTGATGAAAAATGTGGAAGAAATACAGCAGTGGGGGCCGCTGGATGAAAAGGGATATCCGATCCCAGAAAGAAAGGGAGAAGATTATCAGAAATTTATCCGGTCGATGAAAGCTTTGGGTTATATATTCGACTGCCGGGAGCTGGTAGCTGCCCACTATGGCTCAGAAACTGGTAGAGGCCAACTGCCCGTACTTGAAAGTAGGCGAGCGGGTGCCGAATCTGAATATCGACGACAGCCAGTGGCAGTTGAGATTTGCGTGAGTGGGAGAAGCGAGTATGAAATTATTAAAAGTAAAAATCATCGATGATCAATTAAAAGAATACGGATTTCATAAAGTGCAAGAGAATAGAGACGAGATCACATATGAAATGAATTACACACATGGTACAAAGAAAATGGTTAAAGTCACATTTTATGGAGTAATGGTGTATATTTGCCCAGAAGAAGCAGACTATTTAATTCCGGCATTTCTTACGATGGATGAAATGAAGATGTTTCAGAACAAGATTAAAGAATTTAGGAAGAACAGAAAGGGGCATGGCAGATGAATGGTGAAGGATATCGCGATCCAACCGCAGACAAAGCAATTCGAAACGCCGTCCGCCTGCCGAGGCCAATCTGGAACGTGGTCAAGGCTGTGCGGGAGGTTCTGAACGTGTCGCATCTGGAGTTGGTTGAGATCAGAATGAGAGACAGGACAACCGGAAAAGAACACACATGGGGAGGTGATACCAATGGAGAAAAAGGCACTGGAGCAGTACATAGACGCGTGCGAGCTGATAAAGGAGACGGAAAAGGACATTAGACGGCTGAAAAAAAAGCGGCAGACCATCGTGCAGACGAACGTATCCGGGAGCAATCCGGATTTCCCTTACAATCCGCAGCACTTCAAGATCGCAGGGACGGCGTTCACCTATGAAGAGGACGCCCGTCTGCGGCACGAAGAGAAGATTCTGGAGGAGCGCCGGGAGAACGCCCAGTGGCTAAAAGTAGAAGTGGAGCAGTGGATGAACCACATTCCACAGAGGATGCAGCGCATTATCAAGTACAGAGTCTTCGAGGAGATGAGCTGGAGCCAGGTGGCGGCGAAACTCGGAAGAAAGGCAACGGAGGAGAGTGTGAAGAAAGAATATCACAGATTTTTTGAGGAAAAATGAAACTTTGTCCCGTTTGTCCCATATGTCCCGAATCAAAATGTTATAGTGTATCATGGAGAGAACGGCAGGAAGGGTTTCATCTTTTCTTTACCTCCTTGTAAATGTACTTTGATCGGCGGCCAGGTGTCACAGCCTGACCGTTGAATTGGGCGGCATCAGCCCATGGAAAAAGTCCGAATGATGCACGGTGCAGAGAAGGTACCCTGCACCTATTGGAACGTAGCTCGGTTGGAAAGAGCAGTCGCATGAGTCGACAAGGCCGCAGGTTCGAATCCTGCCGTTCCAACTCTCCAGTGGATGGAGATTCTCCGATTTGTTACTTTTATTCCAAGGATTCCTCGCAGAGATGCGGGGAATTTTTGTATGCAGAAATTTGGAAAGAAAGGTGGTGTTGCCGGATGGCAAAATTGACTGCAAAGCAGCAGAGATTTGTGGAAGAGTATCTGATCGACCTGAACGCAACACAGGCCGCTATTAGAGCAGGATATTCGCCGAAAACAGCAAATGAACAAGGAGCGCGGCTGTTAGCAAATGCTAGTGTTCAAGAGGCTATTGCAAAGGCAATGGCTGAAAGATCAAGGCGAACGGGAATCAGTCAAGATAGGGTGATTCAGGAACTGGCAAGAATAGCTTTTGTGAATCCGAAAAACATAATCGATTTTGAAGATGCATCTGTTCGACCGGATGTTACAGAAGATGATCTGGCGTGTATCCAGTCCGTAAAGGTCAAGACGACGGATGGACCGAAAGGAACGTCGATGGAGCGGGAAGTTAAGCTGAATGACAAGATGAAAGCGTTGGAACAGTTAGGTAAACACCTTGGAATGTTTACTGAGAAAGTTGAGCTGGATGCAGATATGGATCTCAACATCACGATTGACTACGGGGAGGACGATTCCGGATGAATATAAACGTCCAGATGAATCCGGGCTTCAAAGAAGTTGACCGTTCCAGGAAAAGATATATCGTTATGAAAGGCTCTGCTGGATCAGGAAAGAGTGTTGATACGGCGCAGAATTATATCCTGCGGCTGATGCAGGATCCGGGAAGAAATCTTCTATGCGTTCGAAAGGCGGACGTGACCAACAGGGATAGCACTTTTGCAGAATTGCAAGGTGCTATTTTTCGCATGTTTGGGGAGCAGTACAAGAAATATTGGCATATTAACAGCTCCAACATGATTGTGGAGTGTAAAATCAACCGCAATCAGATCATTTTCCGAGGCGTCAACGATGAAAAGCAGCGTGAAAAACTGAAATCCATTACATTCAAACGTGGCAAGCTGACGGATGTCTGGATCGAAGAAGCCACGGAAATTACGCAGGCGGACTTCGAGATCATTGATGACCGTCTCCGTGGTGAACTGCCGGATGGACAGTTCTATCAGATCCGGATGACGTTCAACCCGGTATCGGCGTACCACTGGATTAAGCGTGTGTTCTTTGACCGGTCAGATCCGGATGTTCTGACACATCAGTCAACCTACGAGCAGAACCGCTTTATCGATGATGCCTACCGAAGACGTATGATGCGGCGTAAGGAAGTGGATCCAGAAGGGTATCGGGTATATGGCCTGGGGGAATGGGGAGAAGTCGCCGGACTGATCCTCAAAAACTATGTTGTCGAAGAATTTGACCGCTCGCCGGAACGATTCGACTACATGGTCAATGCACAGGACTTCGGCTTCAACCACGCAAACTGCATCGGCGAGGTCGGTTTCAAGGATGGGGAGCTGTATCTGTGCCGGGAGCTGTACGTGTATGAGATGGATACGGATGAGATCATCCGGCTGGCAGAAGGACAGTTCAGCAAGCGCCTGCGTATGTGGTGCGATTCTGCGGAGCCGGACCGTATCAAGATGTGGCAGAAGGCGGGATACCGCGCAAAAGGTGTGCAGAAAGAGCCGAACAGCGTGCATGCCCAGATAGACTATTTGAAACAGCATAGGATCCATATCTACCCGTCCTGCGTCAATACAATAAAAGAAATTCAGCAATGGAAGTGGAAGAAGGATGAGCGTACCAACACTTATCTCGAAGAGCCAGTTCCGTTTTTTGATGATGCCATGGCGATGCTTCGGTACTCGATTGAGGAAGAACGTAAGGCAAAACCGCGGCTGAACAGAAAAGTGAAAGGAGGGATATAGAGGTGTGGACGAATTTGTACAGGCTGCCGTCGGAAGAGACGCTGACGGATGCCAAACTGAACGAATTTATTATACGGCATTCCGGAGAGTGCGCATTTCGTTACAGTAGACTGCAGGAGGCCTACGAGACGGAGTATCCGATCCTGCATGAGCCGTTAAAGCCGAAATGGAAGCCAGACAACCGGATTATGGTTAATTTTGCCAAATACATCGTGGATACGATGAACGGTTTTTTTATCGGAAATGCCATCAAAATGCAGGTCGACAATGGGAACGAAGCAGTTGCGAAGTATGTTGAATTTCTGGACCAGTACAACGATCAGGACGATAACAATGCTGAGCTGTCCAAAATCTGCAGCATTTTCGGCAAGGGCTATGAAATGTATTATGTCGATGAGAACGGAAACATCGGCATTACCTATCTAAGCCCGTTGGATGCATTCATGATTTACGATGATTCCGTGCTGGAAAGGGAACGGTATTTCGTGCGGCTGTATTACGATTCGAATCAGATCCTTCATGGCAGCGTTTCAGATGAGACGAAGGTTCGATGGTTCACAATAAAGGGAAAGCTGATCTGGGATGCAGACGAGAAGATACACGGCTTTGATGGCGTTCCGGCATCTGAGTACGTAGAAAACAAGGAGCGGATGGGAATCTTCGAACCGGTGCTTACGATGATCAACGCATACAATAAGGCGATCAGCGAGAAGGCCAATGATGTTGACTATTTCGCGGATGCTTATCTGAAAGTTCTTGGATCCAAGCTGGAAGAAGATGATGTGGCGCATATCCGGGACGACAGAATCATTAACTTTGATGGAGATACCGAGCGGTTGATCGTTGAATTTCTTCAGAAGCCAGATGGAGACACTACACAGGAGCATCTGATCGATCGACTGGAAAAGCTCATCTTCCATATCAGCATGGTAGCCAATATCTCGGATGAGAATTTTGGTACCAGCTCCGGTATCGCCATGAAGTATAAGCTGCAGGCGATGAGCAACCTTGAAAAGACGAAGGAACGGAAATTTACCAGCGGTATGAACCGGCGGTACCGTCTGATCTTCTCAAATCCGGTCTCGGGGATGAAAAAAGATGACTGGGTGAAGATACATCCACACTTTACGCCGAACTTCCCGGCAAACCTGCAGGAAGAGGCAGAGATCGCGAAGAATCTGGAAGGCGTTGTCAGCCAGGAAACACAGCTGGGCGTGCTGTCTATCGTGGATAATGCACAGGACGAGATTAAGAAAATCGATGCTGATCAGGATAAGATGAGAGCGGATCCTGTGATGGAGCAGATGTTTGGCGGCGGTGGACAGGATGACGAGTAAGGAATACTGGCAGAAGCGTGAGACGGAGCATGCTAAGAAGAATAAGATGGCGGAGCAGGCCTATGCAGAAGAGATCCGGAAGACCTATGCATATATGGCAGACCAGATCCAGAAGGAGATCGATGGATTTTATGCAAAGTACGCCACAAAAGAGGGAATCTCGCTGGCGGAGGCAAAAAGGAGAGTTTCCAAGCTTGACATCGAAGAATATGGAAGGAAAGCCGCAAAATACGTCAAAGAAAAAGATTTTTCTGATCAGGCGAATGAAGAGATGCGGTTGTACAATGCGACCATGAAAATCAATCGCCTGGAGCTGCTGAAAGCCAATATCGGGCTGGAAATGGTATCCGGCTTCGACGAACTGCAGAAATACTTTGATCAGACGCTGACACAGCAGACAATAGAAGAATTTCGCAGGCAGGCGGGCATTCTTGGCAATTCTGTGCAGGAAAACGGGAAAATGGCGCGGGCAATCGTCGATGCGTCATTCCATAACGCCACCTATTCCGACCGGATTTGGATGTATCAGGATATGCTGAAAGCAGAGCTGGACAAGCTGCTGAAAACAGGGCTAATCCAGGGTAAGAACCCGCGGGAGCTTGCGGTGCACCTGCAGAAACGCTTCGGTGCAAGCCGGGAGGATGCAGAGCGGCTCATGGTCACGGAGCTTGCCAGAGTCCAGACAGAAGCTCAGAAACAGTCCTATATCCGAAATGGATTCGAAGAGTATACATACGTTGCCTGCGGGAATGCAGATGTCTGCGAGCGGTGCCAGGCGTTGGACGGTAAGCATTTTAGGGTGCAGGATATGATGCCAGGGACAAATGCGCCGCCGATGCATCCGCGATGCCACTGCTCTACGGCGGCCTATAAAGACAGCACAGAGTATGAGAAATGGTTGAAATTTCTGGAGCAGGGTGGTACCACAGAAGAATGGGAAGCTTCGAAAAACAGAAAGGCGAGATACAAAGACAACGAAGGCATATTCCAAACATTGGATGGCAGATCAAAGGGGCGAGACGTTATCAAACCTCGAAATATCATGAAAGAAATGAAAAAGTCCAGCATCGGAACGGAAATGTTGGAATATCTTCAGGAAAATGATATTCAAATAAAGGTATGGTACGGAGTTGATGTCGACGAGGGACTGGACGGACTTTTCGAAGATGGTGAAATCAACATTTATGCTGATAACACCAAAACGGTTCGTGAGACAGCTATTACAGTGATTCACGAGGCCACACATGCCAAAATCAACAAGCCAAACACCAAAAATCAAGAGTTACAATGCTATATGAACGAGTACAGACATCAAAACATTGAATTGACAGAGAAAGTTGTCCAGGATATAATTAATCATATACTGTCTCTTATACACATCTGACGCTGCCGACGATC
>ENA-OZEB01000524-OZEB01000524.1-human-gut-metagenome-genome-assembly--contig:-NODE-524-length-11772-cov-4.267389_pt1 | contig 11772 bp, 20 predicted proteins | sample MGYA00245060_ERZ653593 | MGnify/ENA primary metagenome ERZ653593 (study PRJEB26926, sample SAMN06164989) | human gut metagenome | biome: ENVO:00009003; feature: ENVO:2100002; material: ENVO:00002003... | reverse complement strand
GCAGTATTCTGCCCGGCATGCTGCTGCATTTCATCAACAATACCTTGGCGTTTCTCAGCCTATATCTGCGCCAATATGCGCCGGAGCAGCTTGCTGTGGTGTATGAGCTGATTTTGCTAGTGGCCCTGCCGCTGGCGGCGCTCTTTCTGGTATGGCGGGTCAAAGTGCAGGGGTTCAGCTTTTCCGCCGGGCTGCGCGGCGGCATGGAGCCGCTGGCCGTCTTTACCAGCCTGCCGTATACCGTATGTGTTCTGTTTTTGATGGGCCTTACGGTGTACCTGTACCGTGTGGGGTAACGCAATGACCGATGAACAACTGATGCAGGCTGCGCTGGAAGAAGCCCGCGCCGCTGCCGCTTTGGGTGAAGTGCCCGTTGGCGCGGTGGTTGCCAAGGATGGCGAGATCATTGCCCGTGCCCACAACCTGCGAGAGAGCGGCAAAAATGCCATCTACCACGCCGAACTGCTTGCCATCGACGCAGCCTGCAAAGCCCTTGGCGGGTGGCGGCTGTGGCAATGTGAGCTGTTTGTTACGCTGGAACCCTGCCCCATGTGCAGCGGCGGCATCATCAACAGCCGGATCAGGCGGGTGGTGTACGGCGCGGCGGATACCAAGGCCGGGTGCTGCGGCAGCGTGACCGACCTGTTCGCCCTGCCCTTCAACCACCATCCGGTGGTGGAACGCGGCCTGCGGGCGGAGGAGGCGCAGGCGCTGCTGCAGGCGTTTTTCCTCCGGCTGCGGGAGCAGCGGGCCGCAAAGCCCCGCTGGAAACCGCCCGTGACCCCCTGAGAACGTGAAAAAAAGTGGGAACTGCGTGAAAAGACGGCGGTTCCCACTTTCTTTTTTCGTCGAATTGTGTTATATTATTTAATGGTAACTTGTCGAAACCACTCGCACAGACCAGCGGGCTCGCCGCAGGACCGGCCTTGACCGGAAAGAGGAGCAGAGCGCAGCCCATGGGTGCGGTGGAGGGCGGGACCTTCCTGCCTGCGGGATTTTTTGCAGGCAGAGAACAAACGGCAGGAGGGCTGACTCTTGTACGATGATGAATTTGAACTGACCTTTAACCTGAGCGATGAGGACGAGGCATCCCGGGCCCCTGCGCCGGAACAGGAACCGGTGTTCTCCGAGGGCAAGGGTGGGCAACTTAGCTTTTTCTGATAGGAGGACAATATGGATTCCACCACACACACCACAACCACAGTTGAGTTCGTCGATTGGCGAGCTAAAGCAAAAGCAAAGCTGGAAGCCGAGGACAAGCTGTTCAAGGGCAGTCGTGCCGCAAAGAGCGTGCAGAGTTATGTTCTGCGGACACTGCTTGGCTTTGTAGACCAGGAGCCGCGGTTCGCAGAGGTCGTCTGCAACACGCAGCGCACGTTCTCCGAATGTTGCGCCGCTGTTGTCAACAACGCAGGCGAAGTTCTGTCCGACCTCGAAACCTACCGCCGCGCCGTGCAGTTTTACTTTCCGAATGCTGAGGTTTCGTTCAGCATGAACATCAAACTGACTGGCGCACCGCCTACGGAAGCCGAGATGCAGGCTCCAGCCACCGTCAAACCGGAAGATGCATCCCCTAATGTTCCGAAGCAGGCGGCACCAACTCACACAACCAAGCCTGCGTCCAAAGCAGAAAAGAAAACGGATGCGAAAAAGCCGGCAAAAAAGAAGAAGGAAACGCCTGCGGAAGACGATATGCAGCTTTCCTTGGATGGGTGGCTCTGATGATTTTAGGATTCAAAGGATTCAAGCCGGGGCTGATTGCTACGCTCGGCGATGGCAGCTATCAGTACCAGCCGGGCGAAGTGAGCAAGACCGAAAAGGCAAAATGCGCCAATACTGGCTTCCATTACTGTCTGGATCCGCTGGACTGCCTTAACTGGTATGCTTGGGACGGGAAAAACGAGTTCTGGGCCATCGCAGCTGGCGGTGATATCGATGAGGATGACTACCGGACGCGGAGTAGCTGTACCGAAATTGTACCGCTTCGCAGGCTGAAAGAAGACGAGTTCCTTCTTATGCACGCAAATTATGTGTTTGAGCATCTGGCAGAAAAATTCGAAGATTGCTTCAAGAGACCGTTCCACATCGCGTATGGTCAGGGCAAGGAACTGGCTGGTGCACGTGGCGAGTGGCTCTGCTTCATCATCCGGGAAGAAAACGAATTTGCTTGCATTGCTCAACAGGTCGATGGAGTGAAGGTTTTGCCCGGGAAAAATTACACGTCGGAGAGTTTGGAGGCGGCACACGATGAAAAAGGCTGAAGAATTGAAACTTTATGCGCCGGAGCCGAAGCGGCCAGAGTTGGATGCGGCGCTGTGTATGTCAGTTGCCGAGGGGCAGGGCGTGGGTCGCTACATCAAGGGAAAGGTGCTGACGGTGGCCGTCTGGGACAAAAAGGAAAAGCCGCTGGTCGTGTGGCGTTTTTTCGGAGGTTACTGGACGGGGGAACTTCGCGGGAATGAGAATCCGAAAAAGAACGATCTTTCGCCGCGTCAAATTGAGGTCAAGCCCTGCCAGTGTTTGACATGGAGAACCGAAGTGCCGGCAACAAAGGGAGAATCGGAACTCCTGCAAAACTATTTTGATGACCGCAGACCGGGCTATCTGATTGGCATTGTAGAAGATGCGCTGTCGTCTCATGCCAGGAAGAAACGCGAAGAGCGCAACGCCAGACAGGCGGCTGAGACCCAGAAGCTCTTTGAAAATCTGCCGGAGCCGCCGGAAGATTTCAGTAAACAAGTTTTGAAAGTGTGCAGTGATGCGGGCTTTCTCTGGGTCACCAATGACAGACAGGGCGCAATCGAACCCGGCGGCGTTGAGAAGAAAATCTTAATTCAGCGGGCAAGGTGCGATAGCTGCGGTGGTGAATACACGCTGTCGGAACTGCTCAAGCATAAGAGTACAGCGGTGTGCGAGTGCTGCGGGGAGAAAATGCAGGTTCGCAATACCCGCTATTCTGTCAAAAGACTGTGGGCCGCAAGGACATTCCTTTGGAGCAAACCGCAGGGAGATGGGGTCTGGATTCGCCGCTATCTGGTGTATTTCGATTTCAGCAATCATCGGGCAGAACTGGAATTTCATGGCCGGGGGATATGGTGGACGGACGGAAAGACCATCAAGCAGTGGAAACGCAGCTGGAGTGAAAAAGAGGAATATATTATGTGCCAGCGCCCGAAGCTATCCGCAATGCTGACGGCCCCCTCTGGTCCGTATCAGCCGTATACATTGGCATCCCATACTGACCAATTTGAGAGTGATGTTCGGAAAGTGCTGAAATCTGAATGGATGTACCAGTACGACAATCATCTCAATTTTCCATGGGAGGTTCGTCAGTGGGAAATCGTGAATCGGTATCCGATGGCCGAAAGCCTTGTAAAAACGGGCTGGGCTGATGCGCTGTGCTCTCAGGTATACGACGAATATGAACACAGCACCCGCATCAATCTTCGCGCAAAGACCTACTACGGAGTGTTTGGCTTAAATCGTCAGGAGCTGGCTGTGGTAGCACGAAGCAAAAAGTCGTTCCGCGAGGTGGATGATGCGCTGAGATGGAAAGAAGCCGGCCTTGCGATCAATGACAAGAACATGAAGATGACGGCTAACATCCGAAATCTCTCAGGAATGGCCAAGACCTTGCAGAAATACGGCATGACACATAGTTTGAAGTACCTTCGCCAGCAGACTAGGCGCGTTACCGGGAAATACGATGGTCATATCGCGCTTAGAGTTGCACAGGATTGGTCGGACTACTTGGATATGGCCGAGAAAGCGGGTATGAATATGCGGCTTGAAAGCGTAATGTTCCCGCTTGACCTGAAACGCCGGCATGATGATCTCGTGCTGGAGCGTAATAAACAGCACCGAATGGAAGCCATGAAAGGCGCACAACGCTATATCGGAAGGGAAGCGGAACAGTTGGAAAAGCGGTTCCATATCGAAAACATCTACAAGAAGATTCGCAAAATCTACGAGTACGATGGAACAGAGTACATTATCCGGGTGCCGGAGGGCGCAAAAGACATTTTGCAGGAGAGCAAGTTCCTTGACCACTGCGTCCAGCGCGGGACCAGATACTTTGAGCGCATTTCTGTTCGGGAAAGCTATATTTTCTTCCTGCGAAAGAAGTCTGATCCCAATACGCCATGGTACACCTTGGAGGTGGAGCCAGGCGGTACAGTTCGGCAGAAACGCAGTTATAGCAACGACCAGTATGCAGATCTGGAAGATGCCAAGCCGTTCATCGAGGAATGGCAGCAGGTAGTGCAGGGACGCATGACAGCATCGGAAATTTCTTTTGCAAAGCGGTCCAAAGAAATCCGTGCACAGGAGTTTGCAGAGTTAAAGGAAAACGGAAACATTATTCGCACAGGCGCGAATGCCGGTAAGCTGCTGGTTGACGAGCTGATGCACGACCTGATGGAGGTAGAAAAGCGTGTTGGCTAAAATCGAACTTTCCCTTGCGCCGTCTAAGGCAAAAGGACTCTCGGAAGATGAACGCTTAGAGTTGGGACGGTTGCTCCTGAAAGCGGGGTATCGGGTTGACATCGTGCGCCGCCGTCCAAACGCCAACCCGGGCACCCAGTACGAGTACTATATGATTCTGGACAAGGGGGATAGCAATGCCTGATACCCGCAAAGGACACAACCCCAGCGGTGCGCCGGACCCCACCCGGGCGCGTGCTGAAAATAACATCCAGAAGGACGAGAAACGGGTGCATGATCTTATTCACGTTCTGCGGTATGTGGCAGATGCCGCAGGGTTTGAGATTGCAGAGCGCATTGTCCTGATCGACAGTCAGTCGGGGAGGATCTATCGGTGAACAGAACAAAAAACGAATTGGCGGATTACGCATGGAATCCTGTAACAGGATGTCTGAAAGACTGCCGATATTGCTACGCAAAAAAGAGCGCTTTACGCTTTGCCAGCGACTGGAGACGAAATCTTGCAGAACGTCCGAAGGTTCAGCAGGTCGGAGCGAACCTCTTTGCGCTGGACGCTCCATGGGAAACCACGAATAACCGCTTTCTGAACAACCCAACCGGATTTATGCCCACGATACATAAGTATCGCATGGATTGGCCACAAAAGGTCAAAGTGGGCTCAACCATCATGGTATGCACGGACGGCGACTTGTTTGGTCCGTGGGTGCCGGAAGATTGGATTCTTCAGGTATTCGCTGCGGCCGAAATGGCACCCCAGCACCAGTACATTTTCTTGACGCAGTACCCGGTGAGATATCAGAACCTTGCAAACCATGGGGTACTTCCACAGAAAAACAATTTCTGGTACGGCTCTACCGCAACGATTCTGTCAGACAGCGTGTGGGCAAACGAAGAGTATAATACGTTCGTAGCCATAGAGCCGCTTCTCGGACCGTTTGAAGGCGATGCAACAAAAGCGTTCCGAAAGCTGAAATGGGCAGTTATTGGAGCGGAAACAGGCCAAAATGCCGAAAAGGTTATTCCAAAGGCTGGATGGATACAGGACATTCTGACATCGGCAGATGCAGCTGGTACGCCGGTGTTTATGCGGAGCAACATGGAAAGCATAGTGGGCGCTGAGAATATGCGCCGGGAAAAGCCTGCGGCATTTTTGCAGAAAATCCCGACAGTGGAACAGAAAAAGCGGCTGTGGGAACATTGCACCGTTTGCGGCAAGTACCGGCCTATGAAGGAAATGTACGCCCTGCTCCTGCGCAGAAAGCGTGGCGATAACCCGGAGCGGGTGGCTTATATGTGCCCTGAATGCTATGGAAAATTCAGCATGAAGCACTTTGAGAAAGGAGAAAAGGAAGATGAAGTTTGAGCGAAGCGAACTTGGAGCGCTGTTTTCCAAGTTGCGCACGGCGGTGCCGGAGGTTCGGGCGGTGGGCACCGATGATGCAGGAATCCTGTTGAGCGGCTCCAATGCATACGCCACCAATCTGGAACTGAGCGTCCGTGCTGGTCTGTCCAAGCCGGTTGAGCAGGATGTGGTGGTTCCACCGCGCGGTGTTGATTTTATCAGCGGCACGGTAGCACCGGAAATCAGCATCGAGGCCGATAAAGGAATCCTTACCGTGAAATCCGGCACGGCCAGGGCACGCCTGAACACAACGCCGGCAGAGAACTACCCGGAGTTTTCTGGCCCGGGCAATGATGCAAAGCGGTGTATCGTGGGGGCCAACGATTTAAGCTGGGCAATCTCCAAAGTCCTCTATGCGGTGTCGAAGGACGAAAAACACCCTGCGCACCGTGGCCTGTGCTTCTCTCGGAAAGGCGAGGATGTGCTGGAAATCTGTGCGCTGGATGGATACCGGATGGCGATTGCCAGAATCAATTGCACAGCTGATGGTGATTTTCGCTTTACGCTTCCTGCGGCCACGGCAAAGGCAGTTGATACGCTTTCTATGGATGGTAGCGTGGAAATTGTGCGTGACCGGAAAAAGGCTGTTTTCAGTGACAGCAATTTCGAGGTGAAGTCCCGCCTGATTGCGGAACCGTTCCTGGACTATGGTAAGGTTGTGGCCCAGAGAAATGAAGGAACCCGAATTGCGCTTGACAGAAAAGAACTGCTGGGCGTTCTGGGTCGCGTCAAGCTGGCCCGGTCTGCAGACGCAAAGGAAAAGAGCGTTCTGGTAATGGACTTGGAGCCCGGCGGCACCGGCAGAGCATCAATGCGCAGCACGATCGCGCAAATGAATGAGGAGTTTTCCTTTAGCGGAAAGTTGGAAGACCCCTTGCGAATCGGCTTCAACCTTGAATTTCTGAGCGAGGCTTTGAAGTCGATGGAAGAGGACGAAGTCAGCGCATGGGTAGTTGGGCCGCTGTCCCCTGTAAAGCTGATTGAACCGCAGTATGAAGCGCTGGTGCTTCCCGTTAAGGTAAGGGGTGAAGCATGATGCAGGATAGAACTTTTCGCGGGCAGTCTGCAGATGGCGTTTGGCATGAAGGATTCCTGATTCGCTCCCCGGGCGTGAAGAACAGCCGCCCGGGTGAGGGCTGGTACATCAACTCCGAGCAAGAGCCGGCATACGCCCATCTGGTCAAGCCATTTACAATCGGCATGAGCACTGGCGTAAAGGACATGGAAGGAACGATGGTCTTTGAGGGCGACATCATCAAAACCACCGGCTCCAACGAGCGGATTTTCTCTGTGGAGTTTGGCGAGTACATTGCCTATGGCGTGAGCCATATCGGGTTCTACGCAAAGATTGCCGGCAAGAACTCACGCGACTACAACCCGTGCTGTCTTCGGGCGTTGCTCTACATTGGAAAAGTGGTTGGAAACATGAGCGACACACCATACCTGATGAAAGAAGCTGGAGAGGAGCAGAAAAAATGAAATGGACTGAAACAATTACCCCGAAGCAGGCAGTCGAAGAACTGGGCGTGCCCTATCACGGCTGGATGCGCGAGATGGACCGGGCATGGGTCAGCGAGGATGGACAGTACAGCGTTATGTCCCGCCTGCTCCGCACGCCTGTCGGCAAGGTCGAGCACGTTGCTATCACGTCGGCCGCAGGGCGCGGCAAGTGCGATGGCAGCGGGGACATTCCGTGGGCGGTCAAGATGCAGATCAAAAACGAATTGTTCGGCGAAAAGCGCGCCGCCATCGAGGTATACCCGTCGCAGGACAGGCTGGTGGATGCCGCCGATACCTATCACCTGTAGGTGTTTGAAAAAGGGTTTAAGATGCCCTTTGGCATCCATCCCCGGGATGAAAAGCCTATGGTGGTTAATCGGGGTAGCACAAGGGTACGCGCTGTTGATGGCCAAGGTCAGGAATACAGCATCAAGGAACTGCTGGAGCGTAACGGCGCGGCCGATATGCCTAAGCGCGCCTATGCTGACCTGATGGCCGGCTACATGGCGAAAAACAATTTGCTGGGAGGGTGACACAGAATGAGCATTTGGATTGTTCTGGCAATTCTGGCGGTGATGGCTGCACTTCTGATTTATGCGGCGTGCTGTGTGGATGGTGATATAGACCGCCAGAGCGAAGCGCACCCGCCGAAATCGAAGAAAGGACGAGACGATGGCAAAGTATGAGATGCTGATCGCTGCATCCGGGAAACGTGGCTCTGCGCTCCTGCCGTGCGTTGTTGTCGATGAAAAGGGCATTAAGCGTGCTGCTGTACGGGCTAAGGCGATGGCCAGAGCTTGCTACCCGGAGTATGAAAAATTCAATGTGGTGAAGATGAAGGTGGTTCCTAATGAGTGAAAGAGGTCTGATGGACTGCGTGAATGGCGTAGTTACGGCTGCTTTTGAGTTGTACGCGGCGGATGGCAAAAAACTGAACAATGGCGATAGCTTCACTGTGAAACTCAATAACTGTGTACTCACCATTTCGCTGAAAGATGGGAGCTTGGACGTACAGTTTGACCCGGACGCAGACGTCGCGGTGGACACCCCGTACACACTGGACATGAAGCTCGACATTTATGAGGAGAAAGACAATGGATGAGTACATCAACCGTGAGGACGTATTGAAATGCCTGGAGTATAACACGATTCAGAAGCCGAGTGCGAATGATGTTGTTTCTGCGACTCTCCGGGTAGCGCGGGAAAAGGTCGAGAAACTTCCTGTTGCACAGGAAGGAGCGCTACTTTCTTTCTGGCGCGACCCCGACAAGGATCCTCCGAAAGTTGAGACGGAAGTGCTGATTCTGTACCGAAACGAAATTGACGGGTACGGAATAACGACGGCGCACTATGAGGATGGAAACGTTTTTTTACAAGATAGCGAATGGAATTGGGAGAATCTTCCCGATTGGGGGACATACGACGAGGAGCAGGACGACTATCGAATCCCAGAAGGTTGGTGGGAATACCGCCACTTCAATCCGGACGAGGTTTACAACAACCGGATTGACCGGCCTGTTGTTGGTTGGATGCCTTTGCCGCTGAAGGAGGTAGTGAAAAAATGAGAACGCTTAACGCTGACCAGCTGAAAGCTGTGCTGAGCATGGAAAGTTCACTGGGACATATTCACACGCTGGCAGATGTCGAAAACACGATTGATTATCTTGCCAAAGAAGAGCCGGAAGCCGTAGCCGGTGTAGAAAAATTCAATATTTTCGATACCCCGTGGGCTGGAAAAATTCGGGCGGCATTCCCGCAGTCGTTTGTGAATATGCAAAACGAACTCATTTTCAGCCAGAAAACCAATTCCTATTTCAGACTGGAAGATGTGACCGATGAAACCCAGCTGAAAGCAAAAATTCTGGAGTGGCTTACACGCACCGCAATCAAGGGCATTTCCCCGAAGGAAAGAAAACTTCACTTTGAGGGCATCAACAAACTGCTGGGCACGAACTTTACGATGCAGGAAATGACGGATATCTATACTTACTTCGGAAATGGAATCAAACATGATCTCTGCGTGAAGTTTGCGGAAAGCGGCTATGATATGACGCTCATTCCAAAGGAGGCATGAGCAATGGCAAGAAAAATGTTAAAACCTTGCCCGTTCTGTGGTGTGGCGCTCAAGCCTTTTATTAGCACCCACGAGGTTACAACGGCCGATGGAAAGAAAATCGGCGAAATTGAGCGCGGTTATTGGGCGCACCCGGATGATTCTAAGTGCCCGCTCGGATTTGGATTTTCTCTTGCGCTGGAGGAAGCCGATAGCTGGAACCATAGAAAAGAAGATAGCCTGCGCTGGCGTAAGACCGAAGAGGAACCACCTGTGGAAAAAGACGGGAACCAGTATGGTGATGTTCTTGTTTTGGATGTCAGCCTTGAAGGATTTGTTACAAACAAGGGATGGCTTTATGTAAAAAGGGCGCCGGACATATATCCTATTTGGATGCCGATTCCTAAACCGCCAAAGCCCTATTTGGAGGATGAACAATGAGCAAAGAAATCTTACTTATACGCAATGATGATGGCGAATTTGAGCTGTACGATGACACCTACGACGTAGTCATTCATTGCAAAAATCGGCAAGGCATGAAAGAGACCTGCGAGATTCTGCGCAAGGTGGGTACCGATGAGGAAGCACATAGCGCTTTATTGGTGGATCCCGTTGATATGGCAATTGCCATAAGGAACCATTGCAAATCTCGCACTGATGGCTGTGAGGGCTGCTGCTTTGATAGACCGACCAGTGATAACGGAGATGGCGAATGTGTTTTGGGCTGTCCTGAAGACTGGGAAGTGTGAGGCTAAGAGATGGCATATAAGAAAATCATGGTTGAGCATGAGGTTTCACCGGGGCGTGAAAAGTGTACCTTCGGTGGTGACTTTTGGGGAAAAGAGGTATGCAAATACCATGCACTCCGCACCCAAACTCACGGAAACAAGGCCCCGCCCGAATACAGGAAGCCGAAGTGCCTGCTGTTCAATTGCTGGCTTGAAGAGCCGTATAAAAAGTGCGAACCCTGCCGCAGGGCGTGCGCGGAGGTTGATGGCAAATGAAAGCAGTTCTTTTGAGCATTCGGCCGGAATGGTGCAATCTCATCTTGCAGGGCAAGAAGACTATGGAAGTTCGGAAAAATTATCCGAAGCACCTTTATGGAAAAGGGAAACCGTTCAAGGCGTACATTTACTGCACAAAAGCACCGCAACAGCTTATCACCATTTTCAAAGATGGCGAAGAAACGATGGATGGTGAAATCCACCATGGAAATCCTGTATTTGTAAAGTTCGATAAGCTGCTGCCGGACAGTGTTCGTGGCAAAACGCAGATGGTCGTTGGCGAATTTGTCTGCGACAAAATCTATGAAGTTGCCCCGCTGAATCACACCCCGGATGATTTTGAGCAGCAGGCGTGCATGAACAGAGATCAGATATGGGAATATCTGCACGGTCAAGGCTGGGCGTGGCATATTTCGGAATTGAAGATTTATGACCACCCGAAACCGCTGGAAACATACACGCGGCTGTTACAGACGGGATGCTGTTTTGAACCGCTCAAAGTCAAAAGGGCACCCCAGAGCTGGTGCTATGTGGAGGATACAGAATGTACGTCATGAATAAAAAATGGGACTCTGTTACGAACATTGCCCAGTGCACCAGCGTGTATGTGAGTCCCGAACACGAAATCAAGGCGGTTCCTACGGGTGGCGGCGCGGTATATCGTCTGGGTCAGTACGAAACGGCAGAAATTGCCCGCGCTGTGCTGAATGATCTGTATATGCACATTCCGACTGGCTGCATCTACCAGATGCCGAATGACCAACGAGCACGGGTGCTGGTCCGCGGCATGAGCGATGAACGACCTGAAAAGTTTGCTGGGAACGGCAAGAAGCCGGTGCGTAGAGGAGGATCCTGATGGCAAAGAAACATCATTGTGGTCGAAAAGACAGGCCGCAGAGGGTATGTAATCCTGATGCTTGCCCCAATTGTATGTACGTCGGAGAGGGTGACAGCTGGTGCGACAAAATCGGAGAAATCGTTCTTTCTGACTGGGAGCCTACAGAGTATTACATGGGGTGCTGCAAGAAAGGAAAAGAAAAGTGACCGCATTAGAGATTTTCAAAACTATTTTGAAGTGGCTTCAGATTATGGCAATGAGCTATGCAACTGGGGTGCTCATTGCGTCTGAAATTCCTAAAAGAAAAGCACCACTATGTGACAAGTGTGCCCATCTGCGCTTTAAAAGGGCAAAAAACGATGTGTGCTGCAGATATGTCTGTAATTTTTGGGATTTGCCACCCTTTGACGATCCCCCAGAGTTTTGCAATAGATTTGAGGAGAAAAAATGAAAGCACACGTTGAACCTAAAAGCCGGGAATGCCCGTTCTGTGGTGCACCTGTCTCTTATACACATCTCCGAGCCCACGAGA
>ENA-OZEB01000521-OZEB01000521.1-human-gut-metagenome-genome-assembly--contig:-NODE-521-length-11807-cov-4.834837_pt1 | contig 11807 bp, 10 predicted proteins | sample MGYA00245060_ERZ653593 | MGnify/ENA primary metagenome ERZ653593 (study PRJEB26926, sample SAMN06164989) | human gut metagenome | biome: ENVO:00009003; feature: ENVO:2100002; material: ENVO:00002003... | reverse complement strand
TTATGCGATCGTCGGCAGCGTCAGATGTGTATAAGAGACAGGGGCAGGCCCATGGCGGCCTGCCCCTTACCGTTGCCGGAAAGGAGGTTGTTGAATGTCCGATAACTGGGTTGTGCAAAACCTGCAAAATGCCCTTGACACCTGGAACAAGTATCTGTCTGAAATCTGGCAGCTTATCACCCAAAGCCCGGAGCAGTTTAAGGGCGGCTCCATCTGGAGTGTGATCGTCAACATCCACGACGCGGTGCGGGCCATTGGCCTTGCGCTTTTGGTGCTGTTCTTTGTAGTGGGCGTCATGCGTACCTGCGGCAGCTTTGCCGAGGTAAAGAAACCGGAGCACGCCTTAAAGCTGTTTATCCGGTTCGCCATTGCCAAAGGTGTCGTGACCTATGGGCTGGAGCTGATGATGGCCCTCTTTAATATCGTCCAGGGCCTCGTTTCAACAATAATGAACGCGGCGGGCTTTGGAACCGCGCAGCAGACGGTTCTCCCCCAGGAGATTGTCACGGCGGTGGAAAGCTGCGGCTTTTTCGAGAGTATCCCCCTCTGGGCGGTGACGCTCATTGGCGGGCTGTTTATCACGATATTGTCTTTCATTATGATAATGACCGTCTACGGGCGGTTTTTTAAGCTCTATTTATACACGGCCATCGCGCCGGTGCCCCTGTCCACCTTCGCCGGGGAACCGACCCAAAACGTGGGCAAGAGTTTTATCAAGAGCTATGCCGCCGTGTGTCTGGAAGGGGCCATCATTGTGCTGGCCTGTATCATCTTTTCCCTGTTCGCGGCGGCCCCGCCTGCTATTGACCCCAATGCGGCGGCAGTCACCCAGGTGTGGAGCTATATCGGGGAGCTGGTCTTTAATATGCTTGTCCTCGTGGGCGCGGTGAAAATGGCCGACCGCGTGGTGCGCGAGATGATGGGCCTGTAAAAAAGGAGGAAAATAAATGCGTTATCAAACCTATGTGCTGCACTTGATTGATGGAACCGCCATCCCAATGGTGGAGGATTACGACCTGCCCGCTGAAAAGGGAATTGTGGGGCACTTCTCCAAAGCAGCCCCAGACGAGATTTTTACCGTGGGCGACCGGCTGCTGGGCTTTGCCTATATACCCAAGAGCAGCATTGTTTACCTGGAAACCGGCGATGTGATTGTGAGGTGATATTTTGGAAGTCAAGATCAACCGGGAAATCCGCAACTACACCGAATCCATGTTTTTCGGGCTGAGTATGCGGCAGTTCATCTTTTCTGTCCTCGCCTGCGGCGTGGCCGTGGGCCTTTACTTTATCCTGCGCCCCTACTTTGGGGTGGAAACCCTGTCCTGGATGTGCATTTTGGGGGCGGCCCCCTTTGCCATGCTGGGGTTCATCACCTATCACGGTATGACGGCGGAACAATTTATCTGGGCGTGGCTGCGCTCGGAAATGCTGGAGCCGAAGGAGTTTAAGTTCGAGGACAGCAACTACTACTATGCGGCCCTGAAAGATACCATCGAGGAGCTGCAAACCGGGCGGCCCGGCAAGAAGCGCCGGAAGGAGCCGAAACACTTTAGCAAACGGAAGGAGGCCAAGCATGATTAAGACCATCAAAACCATGTCCAAGCAGGAAAAGGAGCGTTACACCGTCCCCCGGAAGGTGCAGGATGTGATCCCCGTCCGCCGTATCTGGCCGGACGGCATCTTCCTTGTGGGGAACAAGTTCTCCAAAACCTATAAATTCAGCGACATCAACTATCTGGTGGCCAGCCGCGAGGACAAGGAATCCATGTTCCTCACCTATTCGGAGCTGCTCAATTCCCTGGATTCCGGTGCGGTGACGAAAATCACCATCAATAACCGCCGTATGAATCAGGCCAACTTTGAAACGTCCATCCTCATGCCCATGCAGGGGGATTTCCGGGATGAGTACCGGGGGGAATATAACCAAATGCTGCTGGATAAAGCCACCGGAGCCAACGGCATTATGCAGGAAAAGTATATCACCATCTCCGTGGTGAAGAAGGATATTGAGGAGGCCCGCGCCTATTTTTCTCGTGTGGGAGCCGACCTGATTTCCCACTTTGCGGCCCTTGGCTCCAAGTGCGTGGAGCTGGACGCCACCGAGCGCCTGCGTATCCTGCACGACTTCTACCGCCAAGGCGAGGAATCCGAGTTTGTTTTCAATGCCCGTGAGATGATGAAGCGGGGCCACAGCTTCAAGGACTATATCTGCCCGGACGGGATCGAAAAAAAGAGCGACTATCTGAAGCTGGGCGGCAAGTTCTGCCGGGTGCTGTTCCTCAAAGACTACGCCTCTTATATTAAGGATAACATGGTGACGGAGCTTACCGATTTCAACCGAAATCTGATGTTCTCCATCGACATTGTGCCGGTTCCCACGGATGAGGCCGTGCGGGAGGTGGAAAACCGCCTGCTGGGTGTGGAAACCAACATCACCAACTGGCAGCGCCGCCAGAACGCCAACAACAACTTCTCTGCTGTGGTCCCCTACGATATGGAATTGCAGCGCAAGGAAAGCAAGGAGTTTTTGGATGACCTCACCACCCGCGACCAGAGGATGATGTTCGCGGTGATGACCCTGGCCATCACCGCCGACACCAAGGAGCAGCTTGACAGCGATACCGAAGCGGTGCTTTCCGTGGCGCGAAAGCACATGTGCCAGCTTGCGGTGCTCAAGTTCCAGCAGCTTGATGGCCTGAACACCGCCCTGCCCATCGGGGTGCGGAAAATCAACGCCTTCCGTACCCTCACCACGGAATCCCTGGCCGTATTCATCCCCTTCAAGGTCCAGGAGATCCAGGATAAGGGCGGCATTTACTTTGGAGAGAACGCCATTTCCCACAACCTCATCATGTGCAACAAGGCGAACCTTTTGAACCAGTCGGCCTTCCTGCTGGGCGTCCCCGGCGCGGGCAAGTCCTTCAGCGCCAAGGAGCTGATCGCGTTTCTTATGCTCCACCCAGATTACGCAAATGACGACATCCTGATCTGTGACCCGGAGGGAGAATTTGGCGCACTCGTCAAAGCCCTGGGCCGGGAGAAAGCGACGGTGGCCCATCTGGTGGCAGGCGGCAAGGACCGCCTCAACGCCATGTATATGGTGGAGGGCTACGGTGAGCAAAACCCCATCGTGGAAAAGAGCCAGTTTGTCATGTCCCTCATCGAGCAGATCGACAAGCGCGGCGTGGGGCCGCAGCATAAATCCATCATCGACCGCTGCACCGCCCTGGTGTACCCGGAGGCGGAGAATGCCGGGAGGGTGGCTACCCTCTGCGACCTGCGTCAAAAACTGCTGGAGCAGCCGGAGGATAAGGCCAGGGAGATCGCCCTTTCCCTGGAGCTTTACACCACCGGTTCCCTGGACATCTTTGGCCGGGAAAGCACGGTGGATTTGAACAAGCCCTATGTGGTGTTCGACATCCACGGCCTGGGCGAGCAGCTAAAGCCTGCCGGTTCCCTGGTCATCACCGATACGATCCTCAACCGCGTCACCCTCAACTGGAAACGGGGCAAGCGCACCCATGTGTTCATCGACGAGTTCCATGTGATGTTTGAGAATGAGCAAAGCGGCATTTTCTTTAATTCCGCATGGAGGCAGTTTAGAAAGCGTGGGGCCTACCCGACTGCTATCACCCAGAACGTGGAGTACCTTTTGGATTCCGTCCAGGCCAGCACCATGCTCTCTAACTCGGAGTTTATCGTCATGCTGAACCAGGCGGCGTCCGACCGGGCAAAGCTGGCGAAGCTCCTCAATATCTCCAACGAGCAGATGAGCTATGTCACCAATGCGGACGCTGGCTGCGGCCTCATCCGGTATGGCAGCGCCCTGGTGCCGTTCATCAACCGATTCCCCCGTGACACCAAGCTCTATGCCCTGATGACCACCAAGCCCGGTGAAGGCGTATTCGGCGGCGAGGAGGTGCCGGCATGAGCAATCTTCGCTTTGCGTCCCCGGAACACCGGGATTTCTTTTTGGATATGATGAGCGAGGCTCGGAGGAACGACTGTTACCACCGGGCCTTTTTCTATGTGATGGGGATTGCCCCGGAAACGCGGTCAAACATCCGCCAGATGTTTGACTTCAAGCAGGACTGTATCGAGCCGGATGGTATGCACGGCGGCTGGCAGACCAGCGGCACCGTCCGGGTGTGCCGCCTTGCTTTTAATCTCTGGAACGGCTATACCGACCCGGAGCACAGCAACGCCTATTCCCCGGAGGATTTGTTCTGCTGCGAGTTCGCCCCCTACTTTATGGAAGGCGTGAAAATCCGTTACCCGAAATACTGCTGGGAGCTGCCCCCTGTAAGAAAGCAGGCGGAACCGGCGCGATGATACGTTTGAGAATGGAGGAATGAACAATGGCTGAACCGGCTCTTACGTTGCGGGACCACCCGCAGATCATAGACCTGATTTCCGTTCTGGAACAGAGCGGGCTTCAAAAGCAGAAGGAAGAAGTACAGGCCCTGGTGGGCTATATCGACGGTATGGAAGAAAAGCTGTCCCAGATGATGGACGAAATGAAGGAAATGCGCCTGGAGGTGGGCAAGCTCCACGACAAGGGAATCCGCGCACGGTGCTCCCAGCTTGCGGACACTGTGGAGGGTAAAGTCCGCCAGACCAAAGTGATGGTTTCCACGGCAAAGGAAAACCTCATTTCATCTGCAAAGCAGATGGTGCAGACCTTCCGGGAAAAAGGGCGCTCTGCCCTGTGCCATGCGGCCCAGGCCCTGCACATCCCCTCAGTTCTTTCCCGGATGGGACGGGGCTTTGCCCATTCGGAAAAAAGCATGGGGCAACTCGCTGTGAGACTGGACTCCATGCGGGAAGAATTGCACCAGGCGGGTGGCCACATCAAAAACGCCGGGCTTGCCCTTACGGGAAAGGAACCCCAGGAAAGCAAGGAATTATCTGCGGATAAGGGTGTGCTTGCCAAGCTGCGGAGCTTTGTGCTGTCTTGCGGCAAGGTGTTTTCGGAAATGGAACGCGACATGGCGCTCACGGTGGAGCGAATCAATGGCGGGCGCTCATCGGTGAAAACCGAACTGCAGGGGTTGAGATCGGCCCAGGCCGGGCAGCGCCGCCAAGCGGCCAGCAAGGAACAGGCACGATAAGTACAGGAGGGTGAAATATGAGTGACAAAGTGAAAAGCAGACTGATGATCGCTGGGGCGGCCTTTTGTGCCGCCCTGTTCCTTTTCTCCGGGGCTATGTTGGCCCGCGAATATCTGGACCAAAAGCAAAGCGCCGAAGCCTTTGACGAGGTGGCCGGGCTGGTCAAGGAAGATGTGGAGTTGCCCGCGCTGGAGCTGGCCGATGACCCGGCCCAGGAGCCGGAAGAACTCACGGCTTTTGAAAAGTATGCGGATGTGTACGCCAAGAACAGCGACCTGGTGGGCTGGATTTCCATTCCCGGCACCCGGATTGATTACCCTGTCATGCAGACCAAGGATAACCCCAACTTCTATCTGAAACACGCTTTTGATAAGTCGTACAGCAGCTATGGGGTGCCATATATGCAGGAAAACTGCGACGTCGGCATTTCCGACAATCTGGTGCTGTACGGCCATCACATGAACAACGGCAGTATGTTCTCCGACCTGTGCAAGTACGAGAGCGAGGATTTCTACCGGGAACACAAGACCATCCGCTTTGATACCCTGGACAGCTTTGGCGAATATGAGGTGATCGCCGCCTTTAAGACGGTAGCCTACTCGGAGGAAGGCTTCAAGTATTACCACTTTGTCAATGCGGAGAGCGCCGGGGCTTTTGACGGATTTATTGCCGAGTGCAAGGCGCTGGCGCTTTACGAAACGAGCGTAAGCGCGGAATATGGCGACCAGCTTATCACCCTTTCCACCTGCGAGTATTCCCGGACAAACGGGCGGATGGTGGTTGTGGCAAAGCTGCTGGAGGAATAAGGGCGCACCCGCCCTGGAAAGGAGGTGAAGCCCATGGGCAAGGGCATTAAGACAAGGAATATCGCAGAAAAAGGCATTAAGGCCATTGACAAAGCGGCGGTTGCTTCTGAACGGATGAAGGAGGCGTATATCCGCACCAGGGATAATGCCGACCACAGCCTGTATGCGGCGGAAAGCTCCCCCGGCGAGTATGCGTCCGACCGCCTTTCTTCCGGGGTGGATAACGTCACCCATGAAGCAATCCACCAGTTCGACAAGCAGGGCCGCAAAGGGATAAAGACCACAAAGGAGAACATCTCCAAGGTCAAAGAGAATATCCAGAAGCGCAAAGCCGCAGCCGAACAGCCGAAAAAACAAGCTGAGAAGCAGGCGGCGAGGAAAACCCGGCAGGCGGCGGACAGGATCTCCGAGCCGGTAAAGACGCTCCGGCAGGAGCGCGGGGCCGTCAAGACCCTGGATAGGGGGAAGAAAAGCATTAAAACCGTGGACAGGGGCCGCAAAACCATCAAGCAGGCGGCCTCTACCGCCAAAGGGACGGTAAAAACCGCCAGCAAATCCATCAAGACGGCGGAAAAAACCGCGAAAGCCAGTATCAAGACCACACAGCAGGCGGCCAAAGCCGCCCAGCGGACTGCCCAGGCCACGGCGCGGGCGGCCAGGGCTGCAGCTCATGCCGCCCGCATAGCGGCTCGAACTGCGGTAGTTGCGGCAAAGGCAGCGGTCAAGGCTACGGTTGCGGCTGTGAAAGCCATCATTGCGGCGACCAAGGCGCTGATCGCGGCCATCGCCGCGGGCGGTTGGATTGCCGTACTGGTGATTATTGTGATCTGCCTCATCGGTATGATTATTGGCTCCTGCTTTGGCATTTTCTTCTCCGGCGAGGATTCCGGCACCGGGCAGACCATGCAGACTGCCGTACAGGAGATCAATACAGATTACCAGGAGAACCTGGATGAAATCAAGGCGTCCCACAGCTATGATGTGCTGGAGATGTCCGGTTCCCGCGCTGTGTGGAAAGAGGTATTGGCGGTTTACGCTGTCAAAACCACCACTGACCCGGACAACGCCCAGGAAGTGGCTACCATGGATGATGAGAAGCTGGAGCTTTTGAAGGACATCTTCTGGCAGATGAATGAGATTTCGTCCAGCACATCCACCCAGACGGAAACGGTGATTGAAACATCCGATGATGGTAACGGAAATATCGTGGAAACGGAAGTAACCATCACTCGCACCTATCTGTATATCACCGTCAGCCATAAGACTGCCGAGGAAATGGCCGACCAGTTCGGCTTTAACGAGGACCAGCGGGAACAGATGGCGGAGCTGCTGGCCGATGAGAACAATTCCCTTTGGTCCCAGGTGCTTTACGGCATTACCGGAGGGGATGGCGAAATCGTCACGGTGGCGCTCTCCCAGGTGGGCAATGTTGGCGGCGAACCGTACTGGAGCTGGTACGGCTTTGGCAGTCGTGTGGAATGGTGCGCCTGCTTTGTAAGCTGGTGCGCCAATGAGTGCGGTTATATCGAAGCCGGCGTGATCCCGAAGTTTGCGGCCTGCGCGTCCCAGGGTGTTCCCTGGTTCCAGGAGCGTGGGCTGTGGCAGGATAACAGCTATGAGCCGCGCCCCGGCGACATCATCTTTTTTGACTGGGATGATGGAGGCCAAGACGGTTCTTCCGACCATGTGGGGATTGTGGAGAAGGTGGAGAATGGCCGCGTCTACACCGTGGAGGGCAACTCTGGCGACTCCGTGCGACAGAACAGCTATCCCGTGGGATACTATGAGATTTACGGGTATGGCACACCTGCCTGTTAACAGCTCCAAAAAAGAAGAAGCCCAGCCGCACAGGCGGCTGGGTACATAATGATAATAACAAAAGCATCGTCCCCTTGACAGCAAGACAAAAATATGCTATTCTGATTTTGATTTGATAATTAGATTATCTTAAATAAAGCGATTATCAGAGAAGGGAGGAAATATTTTGAGTTACTGTTCCGACTTGACAAGAGAGCGAATTATGGAATGTGCGAAAGTGGAATTCCTAAAAAAAGGCTTTCAGGCAACGCAGCTTAAAGATATTGTTACCGCTGCAAAGGTTACAACAGGTGCAATATATCGACATTTTAAGGATAAAGAAGCGTTGTTTTTTGCCTTAATCGAAGATGTTTACCATTATACATTAGATTTTCTGGATAATGCAGAACCTTACGATAAAGTTGGAATTAGAGAAGCTATTGAAAGGGATTCTGTTGAAGCGTCATATGTTCAGGCAATGACATATGTCAACTATATGTACGAGCATTTGGAGGAATTTCAACTCTTGCTGAAATGCAGCAAAGGTTCTCGCGTCGAAAACTTTATAGAAGAAATTACAATTCAATATACGAAACAGAATGCCCTATTTGTAAAGGCGGCATATGAAGCGGGATATGCGAAATGTCTGCCAAACGATATAGAAATACACATTTTGACGCATGGATATATTACCGCACTATGTGAGTGTGTTTTGCACGATGTTCCTTATAAAAAGGCGGAGGATTATGTAAAAAATATCATAAAATTCCAGCACTATGGCTGGTATGGTGTATTAGGGCTTCCACTAAAATAAGTGGCTTTTGCCATTTATTTTTTGCCAAATAGTTAGTTTTCGCTAACCTATTTAAGGAGGATTTTTCATGAAGAAAAAAACGAAACCTGGAGCAATTCAGCAATTGTTGAGTTATGCAGGAAATAATAAAAAGCAACTATATCTTTCAACCTTTCTTGCAACGCTGGGCGAACTATTCGGGATGGCCCCCTTTATTACAGTGTCATTATTAGTCGCGGAACTATTTAACAAAACAGCTACTATTCAAAATGTATGTATCTTGTTTGCAGTCGCTTTGGGCGGGCAAATATTAAAACTGTGGCTTACATATCAATCCTCTTTTATGTCGCATAAGGCTACATATAAAATATTGAAAAATATCCGTAGCAAAATCGCAGATAAAATGCTTCGGGTTCCAATGGGCGTCATGTTGGATACGCCGACCGGAAATTTCAAAAATTTGATGGCAGATACAGTTTCAAAATTAGAGGATTCGATGGCTCATTTTATGCCTGAAATAACCTCTAATGTAGTGGCTCCCCTATGCTGTATACTACTGGTATTTATTCTTGACTGGCGCATGGGATTAGCTGCATTGATTACAATTCCCCTCGGACTTTTGGGTTACATTGGAATGATGAACGATTATGTGAATAAAAGTACCACTTATATGAAATCACAAAATGCGATGAACAGTACGCTGGTTGAGTATGTAAATGGTATAGAGGTTATTAAGGCATTTAATCAAGGAAGTGCTTCTTATAGTAAATTTACAGGTGCAATTAACTTCTTCCATGACAGTACTCTGGCATGGTGGAAGCAGAGTTGGCTTTGGTCAGCAGTCATTCAGGCTGTAATGCCGACAACATTGTTGGGAACGCTTCCGATTGGCGCATGGCTTTATATGACTGGAACATTACCATTATCAGATTTTATCACTTGCATTATCCTTCCTATTGGATTTATTGCCCCGCTTATGCGAGTAGGAAAATATTCTGAACAATTTAATATGGTGAAAGCCTGCCTCGATCAAATACGGGATTTTATTGAAAAACCGGAACTGAAACGTCCAGAAAAAAATGTTGCACTGGATGAAACAGCCTATCGCTTTGAAAATGTTTCTTTCGCTTATAACGAGACGGAAGTTCTGAAGAATGTATCCTTTGAAATCAAACCAGGTACTGTTTCAGCAATTGTCGGCCCTTCCGGTTCCGGAAAATCAACGATTGCAAAACTCATGGCTGGTTTTTGGGACGCCACAAAAGGAAAAGTTATTTTTGGCGGAAAGAATATTAAAGAGATTCCTTTCGCACAGTTGATGGGTGAAGTCAGTTATGTTGCACAGGACAATTTTCTGTTCGATGAAAGTATCCGTGAAAACATCCGGCTCGGAAAACCGGATGCGACAGACGATGAGGTGGTAGCTGCTGCAAAAGCTGCCTGCTGTCATGAGTTTATTGTAAAGTTGGAAAACGGATATGATACAAATGCCGGAGACGCAGGAGGAAAACTTTCTGGCGGAGAACGTCAGCGAATTACTATCGCAAGGGCAATTCTAAAAAATGCAAGAGTAATTATTCTTGATGAGGCCACGGCCTATGCTGATCCAGAAAATGAGTATCTCATTCAAAACGCTATCAGTAAACTTGTAAAAGGAAAAACCCTCATCGTAGTAGCTCATCGTCTTGCGACCATCCAGAAGGCTGATCAAATCCTTGTGGTGGAAAATGGAAAGATTGTTGGCTGCGGCAGGCAGGAAGAGCTTTTATCAGAATGCCCACTTTATCAAAGATTATGGAGTGATTATGTGAGTTCAGCTGATCAAGTGGAAGGAGGGACATTTTAATATGTTTTCAATTATAAAAAGGATTTTACGGTTATCTGGGAAATATCGTCCCCGTGTAATTGCCGGACTGATCTTCAATGCTCTGAAATCCTGCTGCGCCGCCTTTGTATTTTTTGCTGTGCTATTGGTAATGTTGAATATCGAACACTTAACAGAGACTGTCATTTTACAGGCATTTGGAATTGTTGCACTTAGTGTTTTGGGCCGCTTTTTGTTTCAGTACCTAAGCGATGTGCTAATGAGTGCGTCTGGATATGAGATTTTCCGGGAAAAGCGTCTTGAGATTGGAAATCAGCTCAAAAGGGCACCAATGGGCTATTTTACAGAAAATAATCTCGGCACCGTACAAACAGTATTGACAACAACAATTTCCGATCTGGAAGGGAATTGTATGCTTGCACTAACATTTTTGGTAGGAGGTTTTGTACAGGCGCTTGCCATGACGCTAATGTTGGGTATATTTTGCTGGCAGATTGGGTTTTTGGCTTTAACAGGAATTTTAGCGGGAATTCTTGTACTGGGCCAGATAAAAAAGCGGGCCGGCGCGCATACGGAAGATATGCAAAATGCTCAGGAATTGTTGGTGGGAAGTGCATTAGAATACATAAAAGGCATTTCTGTTCTGCGCATATTCGGAAAAGGCAAAGAAGGAAAAGGAAAAGTGGATCAAGCCTTTGAAAATAAGTGTCGCAGCGATATAGCGGTTACAATTTCTACTGCCGGAATTATGAAGCTGTATGAAGCCGTATTTAAGATTACAAGCTGTCTATTATTTTTGTTTTCAGCCCTACTCTATTTATGGGGAGTTATTACCTTACCCTATTGCCTTTTGTTTATCATCTGTGCATTTTTAATGTTTATGGAACTGGAACTGATGAATGATGGAGCTTTTTTGAGTAAAATGCTTGCTACGCAGTTAGATCGGCTGGATCTTATCTCAGATATACCAGTTTTAGATGTTGGCGGAAAGGACATTGCTCTGAAATCATATGAGATTGAACTAAAAGATGTTACTTTTGCTTATGACAGCCGTTCCATTTTGGATGGAATTAACTTAAAAATTCCCCAAAACTCTACCTGTGCTATCGTTGGGCCGTCAGGTTCTGGAAAAACAACTTTGTGTAATATCATTGCAAGGTTTTGGGATGTAAAGTCCGGCAGTGTTAAAATTGGAGGGCATGACGTAAGAGAATTTACCTGCGACAGTCTTTTGTCATATGTAAGCATGGTATTTCAAAAAGTGTACCTGTTCAATGATACGATTGAAAACAACATCAAATTTGGCAAACCTAATGCGTCTCATGCAGAAGTAGTGGCGGCAGCCAAAAGAGCTTGTTGCCATGATTTTATTGAGGCACTCCCTCAAGGATACGAAACGATGATAGGAGAAGCAGGTTCAACCCTGTCCGGAGGTGAAAAACAGAGAATCTCAATAGCAAGGGCAATATTGAAAG
>ENA-OZEB01000507-OZEB01000507.1-human-gut-metagenome-genome-assembly--contig:-NODE-507-length-12018-cov-4.510992_pt1 | contig 12018 bp, 8 predicted proteins | sample MGYA00245060_ERZ653593 | MGnify/ENA primary metagenome ERZ653593 (study PRJEB26926, sample SAMN06164989) | human gut metagenome | biome: ENVO:00009003; feature: ENVO:2100002; material: ENVO:00002003... | reverse complement strand
TCGTGGGCTCGGAGATGTGTATAAGAGACAGACTAGCAGCTGGTCGCGGGTATAGGTGCAGTGCAGGTCCAGCGGACAATCAAAGCCCACATCCACAGGTTCGTCGATAAAATCAATGCGGTCATATTGATACTGCAAAAGTGCCTGCAGTTCCCCCAGCAAAACGGGACTATCCGAGAGAGCATACAGGTTATCGAGAACTTCTTCATCCTCCCAGCTTTCTGCAGTTTTGCCCCAGAGGGTTACATAGAACATTTGCAGCATCCGCTTCTCTACTGGCGATAGAGCCGCAAAGTCGGTGTTATCCAATTTCGGCAGAAGCTCCAGCAAAAAACGGATCCACCTGCGGGAATCCACGACTGCAAAGCGTGCAAGGGCTTTGGTCATGGTCTCTTCCAAAGGCTCTGCAAAATCGGATGCCGCCCCTGCACGGACGCACAGCCTGCTGAAGCAGATCTTTTTGCTGTAAATTGCACGGGGGTCAAGATGGTAGTAGTCGAGGAAGTTCCCAAGTGTCAGGGGCAGACCAGTATCCTCTGTGAAGGCAGCCGCCCGCGCCACAAGCCCGGAGGTGCGGTCATAGGAGGCGCTGATATTATCCAGCACATACTTTGCGGCAATTTTTTCCAGCTGAATATAGCAGCCTTTGGGTGCAGAGACAAAGCCCTCTTTAAGCTCCCGACTGACGCTGCGGGTGGTGTTCGAGAGCAGTGCTGCGAATTTCTCCTCAAAATTATACTTTTTGTTGGCCTGCCCGATGAAATCCAAAACGGTCAAGCAATCCTTGTTTTCTGCCAGACGCAGACCACGCCCCAGTTGCTGCAAAAACACGGTCAGCGACTCGGTAGGGCGCAGGAACAGCACAGTGTTCACCTCGGGGATATCCACGCCCTCGTTGTAAATGTCCACCACAAAGAGGAATCGGAGCTCCCCGGAAACCAGCCGCTGCTTGGCGGCGTTGCGCTCCTCGTCAGGAGAGTCGCCGGTCAGTGCCATAGATGGAATGCCGTGGGTATTAAAGTAGCGCGCCATAAATTGGGCATGAGCGATGGAAACGCAGAAGCCCAGACCCTTTACCTCGTCGATATCGGTGACATATTTCAGGATGGAGTTCACCACAAGGTCAGCGCGGCGCTCCGCCACCATGCCGCTGAGGGTGTACAGGTTGGATAGCTCGTTTTTGTCGTAGCCGCCGGTACGCCATTTCAGGCTGCTCAGATCTGCGGCGTCGGTGACGCCGAAATATTGGAAGGGACAAAGTAGTTTCCTGTCGATGGCCTCCGGCAGACGGATCTCGGCGGCAATGCGTCCGCCGAAATAGTCCAGAACGCTTTTGCCGTCCATACGTTCCGGGGTAGCAGTCAGCCCCAGCAGGACCTTCGGTTGGTAGTATTCCAGCAGCTTCTGGTAGGTGGGTGCAGCTGCATGGTGGAACTCGTCTACAACGATGTAATCGTAAAAATCTGCTGCCGTTTTGGCGGCAAGCTCCTGAGAATTGAAGGTCTGGATGGAAACAAACAGATGATCAATGCTGCCGGCTCTGTGACTGCCCACATACAGCTCGCCGAAATTGGCATCCTTCAGTACCGCCCGGAAGGTGTACAGGCTCTGCTTCAGGATCTCCTCTCGGTGTGCCACAAACAGCAGACGGCAGGGCTGCCCCGGATGCTGTTTGCAGAAGCGCTTGTAATCCAGTGCGGAGATCACAGTTTTTCCGGTGCCGGTGGCGGCCACCACCAAGTTGCGGTTGTACCCCCGAACGGTGCGCTCGGCATCCAGCCGGTCCAGAATTTCTTGCTGGTAGGAATAGGGCAGAATATCCAGTGTATAGATTCCGCTGTGGTCGGTCTCGCTGTATTTTTCAGCCTTCAGGGCGCGGGTCAGCCGTTCCCGCTGTCCTTCATCGTAATATTCAAACTCGCTGGAATTCCAGTAGCTTTCAAAGGTGGCTGCGATCTTTTCAATGGTCTCCGGCAGGTCCTTTCGGGTCACCTTGACGTTCCATTCCAGACCGCTGGAAATTGCCGCATTGGACAGGTTGGAGGAGCCTACATACGCCGTAGTAAAACCGGTGTCCCGGTAAAACACATAGGTCTTTGCGTGGAGCCGGGTACGCTTGGTGTCGTAGCTGACCTTGATCTTCGTATTGGGCAGCGCGCGCAGCTCCTCAATGGCTTTTACGTCCGTAGCGCCCATATAAGAGGTGGTGATGATGCGCAGCTCACCGCCGCTTTGCGCAAACTGCTGCAGCTCGTCCATGATGAGGCGCAAGCCGCTCCACTTGATAAAGGAGACCAGCATATCAATGCGGTCGGCGGAGACGATCTCCTTTTTCAGCTCCGTGTACATCTGCGGCTCATGGATAGCACCGGTAAACAGGGAGCTTTGCGCAATGGAGGTCTCCGGGCGGTCAAGGTCCTTTGCGCTTTTTCCTGTAGCAAGGCGCGGGTCATTCTGCTGCAAAAGCGCAAGAAGCTGCTCTGCCCGCTGGTCAACACCAAGCGCGGCAAAGTCAGCTTCCTCTGTAGTAGTCTGGATGGTATTTATGATCTGGTTTGCCAGCTGGATCTGCGCCTCGATGCCGCCGCCGTTATCCTGTACGTTCTCAAGACCCTTCTGCACCACATCGGCCAAATACTGCGCCAGCACTTTGGCAGCCTCCGCCGTGTCGATGGGCGCAGTAGACTTGCGGGCTTCCGGGATCTCTGCAAGCTCGCGGTTCAGTGCGTTATTGATGACCTGTTCGTACAAGACCGGGGTAGAGCATAGGTGCACTTCCTTACCGTTTTCTTTTATTATAGCGCCCGTTAGAAGAATATTCAATGATCGAGAACAAACCGCATCTGATCGAATAGAAGTTCTTGATCTCAGAAAATATACTGTATCTGCATTGCTTTTATAAAAAATAATAGAGGTTGAGATGATTTGTATGATGCTACAATAAAAAGAGACTGATGCAATGCAACAGTCTCTCGATAGCAATGAGGCTTATATAACGGGTGTTTTTTTATAAAAATCCGTAGCAGTGCCCCCCATTCCAAGAGTGGTTTTGATGCCAACTCCGCCATGGGATGCAAAAGAGAGCAACGCGTTCCAAAGTTCCAGAAGCGGCGGCGCAAGGCGTGCCTCGATGGTCACATTGCCTTGAAAGGCTGGAATGCGCGTTTCTTTCAGCAGATAACGTGTGGTATGGAGATTATAATCCACAATATGAAGCCCTTGCTGTAAAGCCTGCAGTGCATCAGAATCGATAAGGGCATATTCTGGAAAGGCAGCGTTCCAATGCGCAATCAGACTTTGCAAAAGCAGAGTTTCCTGCGGGAAAATAGTATAGCGGCCGGACTGCTTGAAGGCGCAAGGCGACAGAAAAGCAATTTTGGCACGGGTTTCGCTGCGGGAGCGCCCAGAACGAATCAGCTCTTCAGCGGAGATTGCCGGAAAGGTGCGGACCTCTGAAATCGGAAGTGTCAATTCATGCAGAGGGATTTCCTTTGCAGATTCCAAAACGGGGAAAACTACCTGTCGAGCAGCGTCATTCAGCAGGTTGACCGTCCAGATCAAAGACTGTTTTTCCGGCGAAAAACATAGAAAATGCGCAATGGGGTGTTCCCCTTGCAGATGCATCTGCTCTCCAAATTCAGAAGAAATCTGTGACATCAGCCAGCCATACAGACGATAGGACCACGACTGGGGAATCCGCACATCATTGGGCGGAGATAAAACCAGTTGAATCTGCTGGATCATAAGATACTCACCCCGCAATGTCCATAGGGATAAAGTCGACCACGAAAGCGAGCATATTTCATGGTGTGCGGGGAAATACCTTTTTCGGCATCACGCTCATGCTTATGTCTATGGAACATCTGCGCCATTTGCTCTGCTGTCCAGCGCAAACCTTCTTTTTCGCCCAGATAGGGGTACGCCAGCGACTTGGCAAAGAACCCGGAGCCGCCGCCCAGGATCAGATAGGGCTGCTGCGGCAGGTTGACGGCACCGCGCGGCAGGGTAAAATGCCGAGCGTAGGTCTGCTGATAGTATGCATCGAACTGTTGGATGGATTCCAGCAGAGAGTCTTTTGTAATGCGGCCCTTCAGCACAGACTGATCCAGGGTCAGCTTGAACCGGATGGCTGTGCCCGGTGCGGCGCATTCCCGGCAGAGGTTGATGCTGTGGGTTCCGCCGTCTGTGGCGGAGTCTGTTTTTCCGGCCAGCATCATGCAGTTGTCCGAGATTGAGAGACTGTCGGAAACCTGAATGCCACGGAAAATGCTGTTGACGGCGTCCGAAGCGATGCTTCCATGCAGATGCAGCTGGTTGACATATTTCTCTTCCGGAAAGGCGGCTCGGCGGTTTTGTGCAAGGCTGTGTCCGGTGCTGCGGTCAGCCAATACCGCACTCAGCAGCCATGCAGTACGCAGCGCACCCTTGATGCTGCTGCCGGGAATGTAGGCATGGCCCTGCGCATCACGCTGGAAAGCATGGATCTCTTTCAGCGAGTGCTCAGCATCCAGCGCATCTCCCACCTCGATCTGATAGCGCGTCAGCGTTTTCAGTTCTGCATCGGAAATGCCGCAGTCTTTGGTCAGAAAGGCCCAGAGATTGGACTGCTCGCTAAGCATAAACTGTCCGTACTTGTCCACCAGATCGTGCTCGACCAGAAAACTGAAAAATTTTTGCTCGTCCAGAAAGGAGACTTTGCCATTGCGGGTGTTGTACATGTACTCTTTTTTGGTATAGCTGCTGCCGTTGCCAACAAACAGAGGTGCCCATACATTCAGAGTAAGGTCAAAGATCTGCAGATGATCCTGCTGAATCATAATGTCACCCCCATAAAGATTGGCTTGGAATAGCGGTATACCGGATGCACATCCGACAAACCAACATCATACAAAGCACCCTGATAACGATTTTGCAGGACAGACCCTGCCGAGAGGGCATACTGCGTTTTTTTCTTCAGTGGAGTTTCCACACGATCGGATGCCATAAAGCCGCTGCGGCGCACCAGCTGGAAGGAGGCACCCTCTAATGCATGATCCAGTTCATCTGTCTGCGGCAGGCTGGTGGTCAGCAGCAGATAGGGTGCGCGGTTGGCAGAAAGTGCACGGCGCAGCCACTTGGTCTGCGCGTCAGAGGGTGTATTTAGACAAAGCTTTTGCACTACATGGAACTTTCCATAACCAGAGCTGACTTTGCCGCCGATGCCGGTAGCGCCCAGCCAATCCAGCAAATACTCCAGATCTTCATCCTGACCATCTTCGGTAAATCCGCAGATGAAATACAGTCCGCAGTCCGGCGCAAAACGGAACAGTCCAACCTGATACGGCATGGTATCCCCCTGCATGGGAACAGCTGCCTTGGTCTGCTCATAGTGGGTGCCAAAACTTTCCGGTTGCTCGTCAGGGGTAAAATGACCTTCATGCAGGCTTCTGGCGTAGCGGTCAAATTCCAACACAGGGATCCATGCTAGCTTTTTTACCTTTTTACGCAGGGTGGTTTCCACTTCCTCAGTGGATTCCGATGCGGCAATGGGCTTTGGCAGGTAAAACGTTTCGCCATACCAGGGAATTGTATCGCTGAGCAGGAATTTTCCCTGCCGGACCTGCGCACAAAGCTGTTCCAGAGCTTCTTCTCCGTGCTGGACGAGGGTCTCATGGCAGAGGGCAGAAAACAGGGTATCTGCCCGCAGGGTTTCTTCGGAGGTATAAAGCGACAATGCAGAGTCGGCCCCTCCAAAATGAACAGCTGTGTCAAACTGAAGCTTAAACAGAAAATAGTTCATAACTATCCACCTCATTAAAGAGGGATTTCAGGCGGCTGAGATCCGCCTGCGCGCCATAGCCTTCCAGCGCAAAGTTTTTCAGGCTGACACGGCCGCTGCCGCGGGAACCATGGCCGCCCAGATAATCCATCTGCAGCAGCTTCATGCCTTTGGCCAGAAGAGAAAGATCTTCCTCGACCTGTGCCGGGTCGGTTACATCGTAAACGATGCTGACGCCAAACTTTGCACCGGCGATCACACGTTCGATCTGGCGGGGATTGGCCACAGAGTTGGCACGGGAAATTGCGTTCTCGGTCTTGACCTCGGTCACACCCACATTGGAAAGCTCTTTTGCATTGGACAAAAAGGCATCCGCAAACTGCAGGCGGGAACGGCGCACCGGCTCCGAGGAACCGAACAGACGCAGAATGCGCTCGTCGTCCTTGTCGAAAGCAGGCATGTTCTCAATATCCTGACAGGTGCTGCGGGCCAGCAGGGTGCGCAGCTTGCCTTTCAAGCTGCTGCCGGGTACGATGGGATAACCGGTATAGGGGTCACGCACCACCGGGCTGTCCACAGCACCAATGGCAGAAAAGGCAGAGGAACCGCCGATGTGCATACCGGTGCGCACTTCCAGATCGCACCGGATCAGAATTTTTCCATACATATAATTACCCCTCCTTGCCGCCAAAGTAGCGGTGGAAAGCGACCAGCGCTTCCATGTAGTGTGCAAAGCGGATCAGATCCGCACGGTCGGTGGAAATGCCCTTGAGGTATTCCAGCAGGTTCGTCTGCGCCACAAAGTTTTTTACGGTATCATCGCGCCCGCACTCATAAGCTACACGCACCCGCATCAGGTTGAGCTTCACGATGCTTTCTGGCCGCAGCTTTTCCTCGGTACGGATGTTTTCCTCGTTATAGATATCCGTCACAAGGCTCAACAGGTTGCGGATCTTGCTGGTGGTTACGGTCTTGCCACCGCTCATGAGGCTGCGCATAATACGCTCGGCTTCGTCTACATAATCTTCCGGCACCTTTTTCGGCGTGATCTCCGGCGGCAGCTCATTCTGCTGTCCATAGCTGCTACGGCTGTTATAGCTGCCGGAACCGCTGCGGTTTCCGTTGTAGCTGTTGCTATATCCGCTCCGGTTGCTGTTATAGCCACCGCCGCCATAGCTGCGGCCATTATCATTCCATCCTGCCATCTGTGTCGCCACCCTTTCTGTTCTGATAGACATAAATATAAATTGCGGTGATGAGCTGGTGACGCTGTACGGCATCCAATGCCCAATCCATCATGCTGTGAGAGAATTGCTCGTAAAGTTTATAATCTGGTGCATTCTTTTTGGGGGAAAGCCGCGCCAGCAGGTAAGCGTACCGTGCAAGGTTGATGCGGTCGTTTTCGGCTTCCCGCAGCAGTGCCAGAAGATTGTAGAGCATGGCGTTTCCATGCTCGGCGTTATCCTTGCCGAAGAAGCTTTGCAGGCAGCCGACCTTTTCAGTCAGGACCTTTGCGCGGAAGGTGTCCCACGCATAGATATGTCCCTGCTCCGGCTGCACCAGCAGATTGCCCTTTGCATCCCGGACGGCTTTGCGCTCCGGCGTGAACAGTGCCACTGCATTTTTGCCGGGCAGATGCTTGGCGGCTTCTTCCAGCGCGGCGGTTTCCTCGGCGGAAAGCCGGATGGGGTAATGGTCATCAAAGATGCCGATGCCTGCGCTGAGGGTCAGTGCACCGCAGGAAAATGCGGTGAAATTACGCTGGATGCGCTGCGCTGCTTCCAGAACAGTGTTCCATGCGCCCACAAGGAACACATCATCGCCGCCGGCATAGACGATGCTTACTTGCAGCCCTTCGAGAATGCCGTTGATGTAGCACTTGAAAAACAGCGACATCTGCCGGGAGAACGCCGAGGTGCGGGACAGGGTAACATAGTGCATCCGTTTGACCGGGTCTTTCTCGTTTTCCTGCTCGAAACCGGAGATGAAGGCGTGGCCGAGGTTGTCCACATCCATACGGCAGACCGCAATGCGGCGCACGCCCTCGGACTGCTCTGCCAGTTCTTCCATGCTGTTGCTGGCGGCGTAATCGCCAACATACAGGTTGGTGCTGTAAGTAAGGCCGGTGAACGGTGCATTTTTGGTATATACACGCGCGACGGGCTCGCCGGAAGCCAGCCGTTTGCGGGCAGAGAACTGATCCGTCAGGGACAGATATTCGCTGCCGCCGTCCAGTGCAGGCAGCATGCAGTCATCGGCAGCCGAGGGCTGACGGCTTACCACCAGAACGCGCTTGTTCTGGATCTTAATGGAAAGATCTACGAACAGTTTGCACCAAGGGCAGAGATCATCCTTCAGGTTGGCACTGGTGCCGCACACCTTGCATTCCCGGCCATCCGGGTAAGCAGCGGTACTGTTCAGCTGCCGCAGATCCTCTGCGGTATAGCGGTGGAACTTGTGCTGCTCCAGCAGACGGTTCACCCGGCGGAACAGCTCTTTGTAGGGGCTTTTTTCAGCCGGGGTATTGGTCAGGTTGTTGCCGGAGCAGGGCGTCCATGCGTTGGCCAGAAACAGCTGGGTGCCGAACTGCTGTTGCAGCCAGCGGTTGAACTGCCGATTCCACCGGGTCAGGGTATCGGCCACAGCGGCAGTATTGGGCAGCAGCACATAGCAGTGCCCGCCGCCGCTGTAAATCAGGTTGGCGCGGGACACGCCGCACCCGGCCAGAAGCTCGTCCAGATAGTGCTCCATGAGCAGCTCCAGAAAGAACGACCGGCTGCGCAGGGAGCGCAGGGCGTTTTCGGTATGAACGGTATAAAGAAACTTCTGAATGCGGGAAAAATCGGCGGTATAAAGCAGAAAAACGTCTTTCTGACAAAAATCCTTCTCCTGCTCAAAAAGCGCTTTGCGCAGATCGGTGATGTTGTTTGCCTGCACATATTCGCTGATGCACGCCGCAATGGCTGCGGTGGTCTTGGCGTGATCAAACAGGGAAACATCCGGGCTTTCGCCGGTAAAGGTGCTGGACGGAAAACAGCTGAACTGCGTTTCCAGCAGACCCAGCAGCGAGTTGATCCACTCTGGCTGCGGCTGCAGATCCGGCAGGCACTCGCTCAGCTTGCGCACGGCATCTGCATAGACGGAAGCGGAAAGCGGCTGCTGCGGCCGTGGCAGCTTCAGACTGCCGTCCTGCGGCTGCGCAGGCATCATCCAGCCGGGGTGGGAACCGTTCAGATGGGTGAACACCGAGTCCAGCGGAAGATCCCGCCGGAAGGAACTGCTTTCGCCTTCGACCTCCCGGCGGTCTGCGGCGGCAGAAAGATCATCTGCCAGATAAACGATATAGGCCGGGGAATCGGCCGGCAGCGCCTTTGCTGCACCGCGCAGCGCGGCGGAGTGGTGGTAGCGCACACAGTCCAGCGCCGGTGCCCAGCCTGCACCGGGCAAAACGCTGTGCAAAAATTGGTAGCCCTGTTCACTGTGGCTGCCGCGCTGCCCACCGGCACGGTACACCGCTTTGCCGGTGTCGTGCAGCAGCCCGCCATAGGTGGACTGCAGGGTGAGAACGTTCAAAATACCATCTCCTTTATGAATTGTGGAAGAATTGCACAATAAACGGAAAACGTATTTGTTAATTTTGTAAGAGATGCTTGGAATTGGCTTTATTATAACACATTTTGTCGCCATGCAAAAGCCGCAGCAGAGAAAATATCACAGCAGCTGCAATCGTTCCGTTCATAGAGGAACAGCCCACGGAAAACAAGAAGTTAAGGTTTGCAAAAGAAAAACTCCGCATCTTTTGATGCGGAGTTTTTTGTCCCCTTACGGGGATGGTACATATCCGGTGATGGACAACGCATATATCGACTTGTTTTCGCCCCCTTACGGGGATAGTACTCCCACATACGTCCGATTCCTGGTGGCCGAGCATGTTTTCGCCCCCTTACGGGGATGGTACGGCTCCTAAAGACGATGCACCTGTTGTAACTCCGTTTTCGCCCCCTTACGGGGATGGTACGTACAATCCCATGAACTCCAGTGACCCGTACGTGTTTTCGTCCCCTTACGGGGATGGTACGAAAAGCTTTAGGAGGCTTCATTATGTCTATTCGTTTTCGCCCCCTTACGGGGATGGTACAGCGTACACCCATCTGGACAGCGGCCTGCTGACGTTTTCGCTCCCTTGCGGGGATGGTACAGCTCGAAAAGGTTTACACAAAGGAGGACCCGAAGTTTCTGCCCCCTTACGGGGATGGTACTACGATCCAAAAAGATATAGTGCACCCGACACTAGTTTTCGCCCCCTTACGGGGATGGTACGTCTATGCGAGAGTTGGTGGCCCGCACTGGTCTGTTTTCGCCCCCTTACGGGGATGGTACGCATTTTGTACACTCAGAAAAGAGGTTATCATTAGTTTCTGCCCCCTTACGGGGATAGTACGGTGGGTCGGTGATACGGGCGTTTATCGGATGGAGTTTTCGCCCCCTTACGGGGATGGTACTATGATCCGCAAGCTCGCCGGCTTGGCTCTGCTGTTTTCGCCCCCTTACGGGGATGGTACGTCTCCTCCGGTATTCCTACAAGGATACTATCGGTTTTCGCCCCCTTACGGGGATGGTACGGCATCTCCTAGGCCCATTGAGATCAGCATGAAGTTTTCGCCCCCTTACGGGGATGGTACCGTAATAAAATTTTGGTACAACTTCAGAAGGAAGTTTTCGCCCCCTTACGGGGATGGTACGCTAGAACTTTGTATGAATTCATGATGGAAAAGGTTTTCGCCCCCTTACGGGGATGGTACACTAAATATATCACAGAATATCGTAAAATGGAAGAGCTGAATGCCTGAAAAATATTCACTTTATTGAAATGAAGTAAATCCGTGCGAAAAGGACAACGATAAATCCTGAATCATAATTGTGCCGTGGAGGATAGAAAGAAAACCCTCTTTCAGGGCGAGCCATAGCGGCGAAAGCCTGCAAAGGCGAAGATGCTGCGCTTCAGGGTGCTGCCGTCCGGGTAGGTGGTCTCCTGACTCTTGCGGCGGGAGCAGGCGGCCAGCGTGGGGATGCCCGCGGCTTCCAGCCGCTGGACTACCCGGTACACAAAGGTACACTCGCCCTGACAGAGCACGGCGTCCGGGCTAAGGTGCAGGATGTGGTCAGCATATACCGTGGCAAGGGAGTCCAGCACGGCCTCGTTGGTGGCGGGGTTAATGGCAGGGAAGGCAAGGTCGATCACCTTGCCGTAGACCTGCGCCGCAGCCGTTTGCTCGGCACTCCACTGGACAGACGGATGATTGGTAAAGTTGATGAGCATAGAGCATTCCTCCTTGACATTGCAAAGAGAAAAAGCCCATGGAATGCGGATAGTTAAGCAAGAAACTTGAAATTACTTTTTCTTAAAAATAATGCTCATTACACCCAACGCAACGAGACACATAAAAGCGTGTACCTAGAATGACATCATCTCCCCTGTCTTGTTTTGGTTTGCCCCCTTACGGGGATAGTACTAGTATGATGAACGTCAAGAACATGGAAGTCGGATTATCGCCCCCTTACGGGGATGGTATTGAGACGGTGGACACCTGGCAGCCGGACAACATGTTTTCGCCCCCTTACGGGGATTGCATCCGAATGACAACGCCTAAATATCCAGTTATGGAGCTTTCGTCCCCTTTAAGGGGTTAAACATGATTAAGACTTTTTATTTCAATGATCTGGCAACGTTATCGCCCCCTTACGGGGATGGTATCGGACGTATAAAATCTCTATCCCGACTGCAACAGTTTTCGCCCCCTTACGGGGATGGTATTAAGAACGTCAAGACCACTGAGCTGGCAACCCTGTTTTCGCCCCCTTGCGGGGATTGTACCTTATGTACCAAATTCTACCATGCGCCAGCGGAGTTTTCGCCCCCTTGCGGGGATGGTATCACCTTCCCAGTACTCCGGGTTTGCTCCTTGTTGTTTTCGCCCCCTTACGGGGATGGTATACTAAATATATCACAAAACACCGCAAAACTGAAGAGCCGGATGGCTAGAAAATATTCACTTTATTACAATGATGTGCCTTTGCACTGCAAAGAACGGTCACAAATTCATTCAGCCTGCCTTGTGCGCGGGGCGGTTTCATGGTATGATGCAGATAATGGATCTTATAAAAAGGAGTGTTGCCCTGTGCTAAAAACTTATATTACCACCGTGCCTTTGCAGGGAAAGCTGGACCCCATGCCTGTCTCTTATACACATCTGACGCTG
>ENA-OZEB01000506-OZEB01000506.1-human-gut-metagenome-genome-assembly--contig:-NODE-506-length-12043-cov-4.831164_pt1 | contig 12043 bp, 9 predicted proteins | sample MGYA00245060_ERZ653593 | MGnify/ENA primary metagenome ERZ653593 (study PRJEB26926, sample SAMN06164989) | human gut metagenome | biome: ENVO:00009003; feature: ENVO:2100002; material: ENVO:00002003... | reverse complement strand
GATGTGTATAAGAGACAGGTATCCTAATATGCTTGACCTCTATGGCGACAGCGGCAACGTTGAAGTGCTTTCTTACCGCTGTAAAATGCGTGGCATAGAGCTGGAAGTTTCAAAGCATCTTATTGGTGACAAGGAAACTGATTTCACCCAGTATGATATCATCTATCTTGGCGGCGGTGCTGACTTTGAACAGCAGATACTTGCCGATGACCTCGTTTCCTGCAAGGACAGTATCATGGAAGCTTATAAGGCAGGAACATTTTTTCTGATGATATGCGGCGGCTATCAGCTCATGGGTCAGTATTATAAGGACTCAAACGGTGAGAAAGTGCCGGGATTGGGACTTTTTGATTACTATACCGTCGCCTCTACCGATAAAAGATGCAGATGTATTGGTAATATCGTCATAGAAGCTCAGCTTGATGGCGAGAAGTATAAGGTCATAGGCTTTGAAAACCACGGCGGACAGACCACCAACGTTAAGTCTCCATTCGGAAAAGTCCTTTCAGGCAACGGCAACGAGTTTGAAAGCAGTACCGAGGGCTATATGGAAAAAAGCGTTATCGCAACCTATCTCCATGGTCCGCTCCTGTCTAAAAATCCAAAGGTCAGCGACTATGTTATTTCATACTGCATGAGCCGTAAGCTTGGCGAAAAGTATATCCCCGCACCTATAAACGATAAGCTTGAAGAAGATTGCCGCAAACAGCTTTTTGAGAGGCTTGGTGTGTAAAAATGTTTTCACTGTTCAAAAAGAAGCAGGCTCAGAGCGAGCCGCCTCTGAAAAAGAAAATAAAGGATATGAAGTGCAGAAAAATAAACTACGTTGACGAGGGCTTTGATACCCTCGCATCGGAAATGTCTGCCGACCCGAAAGCTATTCTCAGGCTCAAGCCTGTGAACTATTATGCCATAAAAAATAAATATATCATGGGAAAGGTTTATACGTCTGAGGATTATCAGGAGAATTATGTGCAGTTTTTCAGATACGAGTATGACCACGAGTGCGGAAAAACTGATATCTTCCCCCTGTCTGCGGAGCTTATGTCAAAGGCTCTTGCAAAGGTGGGCATAATAATAGACCTGAAAGCCCTTGCCAAAGACCAGTGAGGAAACGAAAATGGCTTCAAAACTTGACGAATTTGATATTAAAGCCCCTGTGGCTGACCTGCTTTATCCCTCTGTGGAAAAGCACAACGCAATGAAAAAAAGAGCTGCCGCCCTTGAAAAGCTCCCCAGAGCCTTTGTTGACAATCTGGAGCTTGAAAAGGTGGCTGATATCATCACGCCCCATTACCAGTATCGTGTAATGAGGCTTTTTTGTGAGGTTTGCGACGATGAGGAGGTAATAAACTACCGCCTTGATATCCTTGATGATTTCATAAGGCTTCCGTCATTGTCTGCCACCATACGCAAGGTGATAAACGTCATGGTGGAAAATGACAGAAAGAACATCTATAATCTTACTACTCCCGACAGCTTTTCACAGCTTGATGATGCCATAAGCGGATTTGACGCTTACATACAGTGCATGGAGATAATGCACGATTTTTATGGAAAAATGAAAGATAAGATACGCTCAGAGGGCGTAAAAAAGCTTTTTGCGTTCTTTGAGGAGCATTACGGCGACAAGCATTATATATCCCTGAAGGGTGAGATAGAGAAGCTTAAAAAGGCACTCTATGACCGCATACGAAGCGTTACAGTGGCAATAAACCTCGATGAAAGGCTTGTTCCTGTTTCAGCAGGCATTATAGAGCTTTCAAAAGAGCGTTACGATATAAAACCGTCCCTTGTTGACAGAATACTTTACCATGGGGCAAAGTTCAACGATAAGGCTGTTGTGAAAAATCTCAGAAAAAAGTATAATGACAGCGAGGTGTCTGACGATAAGCTTATCAACACTGTGGATAAGACCCTTTTTGACGAGCTTAGCGATCTTACTGATACTTTTGTGAAAATGATAGACAAGGTGCTTGCTGAGTATCAGAAAGCAGGCATTGCCGATATGCGTTATATAGACTATCAGCTTGAATACTACATGGGCGCAGTGGCTGTGATAGAAGCCTGCGAAGATCAGGGGCTTAAAATGTGCCGTCCGAAAATTCTTCCTGCAGGTGAGAGAAAAACCGTCATAAAGGATATCTTTGACCCTGTTTATTTCCGTGAAGCCAGGATATATAATCTTGACCACAAGGAGAAAAAATCCGTTGTCACAAACGATATCACCATGGGAGGTGACAGCGAGGGCTTTTATGTGCTTACGGGCGCAAACAATGGCGGAAAGACCACATTCCTCCGTGCGGTCGGTCTGTGTCAGATAATGGCGCAGACAGGGCTTTATGTGCCTGCCTCATACTGTGAAATATCCCTTGTGGACTATATCTACACTCAGTTCCCACAAGAGGAAAAAACAGGTATCGACACAAGCCGTTTCACCACAGAGATAAAAGAGTTCCGTGAAATAAGCGACACTATCACAGCAAACAGCCTGCTTCTTATGAACGAGTCTATCCAAAGCACAACCCCCAGGGAGTGCGTTGAGGTCGCCTGCGAGCTTTTGAGGATATTCTGCAAAATGGGCGTAAGAGGAGTTTTTGCAACACATCTTGTGGATATCGCATACAAGACCGTGGAGCTTAATAAAGACAGCACGCTCAGAACAAAGCTTGCAAGCATTGTCGCCGACGCAGATGATGAAACAGGAGAGCGAAAGTATAAGATAGTCCGTGGAATGCCCCGTGACAACAGCTTCGCTCAGACTATCCTTAAACAATACGGCATAGATATGGAAACGATAGAAAAGCGTATAAGAGAGAATAAAGCCTGACTATTACAAAATTGTAACCATACTTGAAAATTTCTTTGATGTGTGATATACTGAAACATACAACTATGAAGACAGGAGATAAAACCATGAAAAAGATACATAGAACATTGAGCCTTTTTACAGTCGCTGCAATGTGCACCGCACTTCTCTGCTCATGCGGAGAGGTGCCTGACAGTTCACAGACCGACAGCAGCTCAAAGGCAGCCACAACTACAACAGCCGACACAACGGCTGATACAACCACCACAGGGGAGGCGAGCAGTACAGCTTCTGCCACTTCTGCACCTGACAGCAGTGTTTCAGACAGCTCATCAGCGGTAACGGACGATACAAAGACGAACGGTATCACTCCTGCTATGTGGAAAGTGACTTCACCTGAGGGCAACACAATGGTGATGCTCGGCTCTTTCCATGCACTGAAAGACGAGTGCTATCCGCTCCCTGAGGCAGTAACAAATGCGTACAACAATGCTGATATACTTGCGGTGGAGTGCGATATAACCTCCACAAGCGAGGACGGCGAGTATATGAAAAATCTTATGAAGCAAATGCTTTATAATGATAACACAAAGCTCAGCCAGCATATTTCCGAGGAAGCATACTCAGCCCTGCAAACATATCTCGGCTATTGGGGCATGGATATCTCCGCCCTGGAGGTCTACAGACCATGGGCTGTTTCAAGCACTCTTGATACCCTGCTTATTCAGGATTCAGACTTTGACACGGAAAAGGGTTTTGATAACTTCCTTCTTACCACTGCCCACGCAGACGGCAAGGAGATATACGAAGTTGAGTCGGTGGATTTCCAGTTGAATATGCTCATAAACTTCTCTGACGATATCTATGACCTTATGTTCAGAAGCTACGAGGGTGAAACCAAGGAGAGCCAAAAGCAGGCTCTTGAAGACCTCTATACCGCATGGAAGTCGGGAGATATCGAAACCTTCCTTGAGGAAGATAACGAGGAGGAGCTTGCAGGCTATACCGAGGAGGACAAAAAGATCGCCGAGGATTATAATAACCAAATGCTCTATGACAGAAACAAGAACATGGCAAAAGCTGCCGAGGATCTTATGTCTCAGGGCAAGAACGTGTTCTATGTTGTTGGTGCGGCACACTATGCAGGCGAGGGAGGAATAATCGACCTGCTTGAAAAAGACGGCTACACAGCCGAGCGTGTGCAGTATTGATGGATTTGTATAGGGGAAAGGGGTAAAAAAAATGCCACATTTATCAGGGGGAGGCTCTCACAGCGGAGGGTCACACAGCGGCTCAGGCTTTTCCAGCTCTTCATCAAGCTCGGGAGGGTCGAGTGCTAAACACATAAAGCACACAAGCTTTCCTGGGGCAAGAAGATACGTATACTATGAGAACTATCGTCCTGTCTATGTCTATGCTGACTATGATATTCGCAAGGGGACCGCTTCGGGAAAGGTGTGGAGCATAATAGGCAGTGCTGTCAGCCTGCTCTTTGGTATCATGCTTATTGCCTTGTGCTATGATAAGCCGCAAAAAATGGATACAAGTCCATCTTATCACAGCGAGAACACGCTATACAGTGTCCTCGGCTATCAGCACATCATTTGACGACCTGACGCCTACCGTAATGAAGAGTAAAGTGAATTGGGCTATGCTATTTACTTCGATCGCCATTCTGGCATTTGTGTGTCTGCACGCCTGCCTTATGATAGGCATAAATCCAAAGGCGAGAAAATATGCCAAAGCAAAGCCCTGTTCTGACGCAGCTCAGGAAAAAGCCTGCGAATATTGCGGCTATACCTATGTCGTAGACACCTGTACAGAATGTCCTCATTGCGGAGCGCCTATCCCACCAGAGGATCAGCCTGGGGCACGATTTACTTGATAAAAAAAATCACCGCCTGAGAAGCTATTTCTCTCAGGCGGTTTTGTTTGTCATTTTTAGCCGTACATCTCTGTCTGCTCAGCGTAGCTGTAGATTATCTCGGAGTCAGGGTCAATGGCAACTCCCTTTGCGTGGAAAAGCTCTGTTATGGTAACGAACTCGTAGCCCTGTTCTTTGAGGGCAGGGATTATCTTATCAAGGGCTTCAACTGTCTGAACGTTTCCGTTCATATCGTGAAGCAGGATAATTCCCCCGTCCTTAGCCTGTGCAAGCACCTTTTCAACACGCTCCTCAACGCCTATGGCATTGTTATAGTCCTCTGCACCGTATCCGCATATAAACGGCATATCCACAGCGTCAAACATTGTCTGGTTCACCGCAATATATGGCGGACGGAAAAACTGCGGACGTTCGCCAACAGCTTCTTCCACCTTGTCAGAGGTAAAGTCTATCTCCGCCTTTATTTCCTCTGCGGTCATTTTTGTCATGTCAGGGTGGCTCTGAGAGTGGTTTTCAATGTCACAGCCCATGTTGTAAGCACGCTTCATGACCTCTGCACTCTCGTCTGTAATGTTGTTTCCGATAACGAAAAACGAAGCCACAATGCCGTGTTCTTCAAGCTTGTCAAGCACAAGGGGAGTTGTGTCAGTGTTAGGGCCGTCATCAAAAGTGAGGGCTATCACTTTTCCGTAGTCAGACTTGTCACGAAGCTGTCTGCGCTTATTCTGTGAACTGCTGTCCTCAGCCTTTGAGCTTTCTTTTTCCAGACTGCTGTTTTCACCAGTCCCACAGCCCACTCCCATAGCAAGGCTGAATGCCACCGCACCCATAAGTATAGTTTTAAGCACCTTTTTCATAAGATTTTCTCCTTTGTTTTTATTATCTATATGATAGCATATTCCCCCATGATTTTCAATAGAATTTGATGATAAAGCAACAAAAAACGAGCGGTCAAAAACCGCCCGTCAAATGTCTTTTATTTTTCAGAATGTTTCTTGTCCTTGAAGAATTTTCTGTATATTGCCACTGTTATAACAGCATATATCGTTCCCGTTAGAACGCCTGCGATAACGTCGAATGGATAGTGTACACCAACATACAGCCGTGAGAACGCAATGAGTGTTGCCACTATAAGTGCAGGCATGCCATATTTTTTCGGCATCTCCATGAACATTACCACCGCCACTGCAAAGGAAGCTCCCGAATGTCCCGAGGGAAAGGAGAAGTCCGATTGTGCACCTATTATCCTGTTGAGCCCCTCGACCACCTCGTAAGGTCTTGTTCTGGCAATAATGTTTTTCAAAATAATGTTGTTTATAAGAAAAGTCACCGCAAGGGAGCATGAACACACGATGCCTGTTGTTCTAGTCTTTTTCAGTATGAGAAGTAAAACGCATATGCCTATCCATAACGCACCTCCGTTTGCAAGATATGTTATGAACTTCATTATGGGGTCGAGCCACCCTGCACGCAGGTTGTCCTGTATCCATAACAGTATGTCGCCGTCTAGTTTAAGTAAGGTGTCTAACATTTATCCTCCTACCATTTATGTAAATCTATCCCTTGAATATATTTACATCAAAACTGACAAGCCCGTCAAAAAACGAGCCTGTCCTTTGTGTATTAATGCTTTAGTTCATATTTTCGCAAATTAATATTATGATAAGTTCATTTTCGTGTATAAAAAGCTTAAAATCATGTGTCATACCCTTAACAAATTCAATTTGCATAGAAATTTGATTTCCAATTACAACTTAACAGGCTCTATCTTCCAGATGTTTTCTGCATAGTCCTTGATAGTTCTGTCAGAAGAGAACTTTCCTGCATTTGCAATGTTCAGCCAGCACTTCTTAGCGAATGCAAGCTTGTCCTTGTAGTCTGCGTTGACCTTGAGCTTTGCCTGAACATAGCTTTCAAGGTCGCCCAGAACGTAATAGTGGTCAGGAACGTGCCAGCTTGCACCGTCAGTGAGCGCCTTGTAAAGCTCCTTGAAGCTGCCCTCCTCGTTGGACGGAACGCCGCCATCTGAAAGACTGCCGTCAATAAGCTTGTCAAGAACACGCTTTATCTTGTCGTTTGAGAAAAGTATCTCCCTAGGGTCATACTTTGGCATTATCTCAGCCAGCTCCTCTACTCTTGCACCAAAGATGTAGTTGTTCTCTTCGCCTGCCTCCTGAACTATCTCAACGTTAGCTCCGTCATATGTTCCCAGTGTGACCGCACCGTTGAGCATAAGCTTCATGTTGCCTGTACCGCTTGCCTCAGTGCCTGCCGTAGATATCTGCTCGGAAACATCAGCCGCAGTAACAAGCTTTTCCGCATAGGAAACGTTGTAGTTCTGTACGAAAACCACCTTGATAAGATCCTTTGTGTCAGGGTCAGCGTTCACAAGCTTGCTTATCTCGCCAATAAGCTTGATGATAGCCTTTGCTCTGCGATATCCCGGTGCAGACTTAGCACCGAAAATAAATGTTGTCGGTGTGAAGTCCTTTATAGAGCCGTCCTTGATGCCATAGTAAATGTAAAGTATAGACAAAGCGTTAAGGAACTGCCTCTTGTATTCGTGCAAACGCTTGATCTGAATGTCAAAAATAGTGTTCGGGTCGATATCAACACCGTCATGCTCCTTTACAAAAGCGGCAAGGCGGTTCTTCTGAGCCTCCTTAACAGCCATGAACTCGTTGAGCACAGCCTCATCATCAGCATATTTTTCAAGCTTTTTAAGCTCGTCCAGGTTCTTCACCCAGTCTGCATTGCCTAAAAGCTTTGTGATAAGTGCGGAAAGCTCAGGGTTGCAAAGTGCAAGCCAACGTCTTTGTGTGATACCATTGGTCTTGTTCTGAAATCTCTCAGGATAAAGCTCATACCAATCCTTGAGAGCGCCCTTTTTCAGTATATCAGTGTGGATAGCCGCAACACCGTTTATATAGCTTGAAACATAGATAGCCATAAACGCCATTTTAACCATGCCGTCGCCAACAGGAGAAAGCTTAGAGATATATTCTCTGTCCTTTTTGAGAGCGTACATATCCTTTATAAAACGCTCGTTTATCATAAGGATATATGTGTAGACCTCAGGCACTACCTTTTCCACAAGTCTGCAATCCCACTTTTCAAGAGCCTCAGCCATGATAGTGTGGTTTGTGTAGTTAAAGACCTTGTGGGCGATCTCAAAAGCCTTGTCAAAGTCATAGCTATGCTCAGCACAAAGCTGTCTTATAAGCTCTGGCACAGCGATAACAGGGTGAGTATCGTTAAGCTGGATAGTAATATAGTCGCCAAGGTTGTCAAGAGTGCCGAACTTAGCCAAATGCTTTTTGAGAATATCCGTCACAGAAGCGGAGGAGAAGAAATATTCCTGTTTAAGTCTGAGTATCTTGCCCTCTTCACAGTTATCGTTAGGGTAAAGCACCTTTGAGATGTTCTCAGCGTCATTTTTAGCCTTTACGGCACCGTCATAGTTACCGCAGTCGAACTGAGCGAAGTCAAAATCCTCCACGCTCTCAGCCTGCCAAAGTCTGAGTGTGCCAACGTTCTTAGTGCCAAAGCCGATAACAGGCATATCATAAGGCACAGCATAAACAGTCTGGTCGCCGTATTTAACGACTACCTTGTCATTTTCGCATCTCTTAGACCAAGGGTCGCCGTACTTAGTCCAGTTGTCAGCCTCTTCCTTTTGGAAGCCGTCAACTATCTTCTGCTTGAAAAGACCATACTTGTATCTTATTCCGTAGCCGTCCAAAGGCAGGTCATGAGCGGCGGCGGAATCGAGGAAGCAAGCGGCAAGTCTGCCAAGACCACCGTTGCCGAGGGCAGCGTCCTCTATCTCTTCAAGGTCATTAAGACTTCTGCCGTGAGCCTTCAAAAGCTCGTCCACCTCGTCAGTGATACCAAGGCAAAGGAGATTGTTATAAACGGCTCTGCCCATAAGGAACTCCATAGAGAGATAGCAGGCTCTGCGGCTGTCAAGGTGAGCCTTTCTGCTGTTCTCCCAATCGCTGTCAATAAGCTCCATAACAGTAGCCGACAGGCTTTCGTGGAGCTGCCAAGGCAGAGCTTTTTCAACGCTCGTGCCAAACTTCTTTTTCAGGTCTTTACTAAGTTCGCTGTAAAACAGTTCTTTGTTCATTGGTTTTTATCCTTTCTGATATTTTATGTATTCTATTGCATTTTGTACTTTGTTATTATCCGCATAACGTATGGTATTGGCGAACATTGTTCGCCCGTCGAATGAACAAGCAACGATAACAACATGGCTCAATAACCATAAAAATTTTCCCACCGCACCGTAGGGGACGACGCCCTCGGCGTCCCGCACCCCTCGCCGTATCGACTGCAATCTCATTTGTGTTATCCGCACAATGTTGCTCTGCACAAATTCTGGATAATTTAAACCTTGTCACTTCGAGTGGGACGTCGCATTTCTGGGAAACAGAAATTGAGCCGTTTCCCTACAATGTTTTGGTCAACTTTCTTCTGCCGCAAAATCGCTGTCGCTCTTTGCGGATCTACGTTGTGCTAAGGGATAGAAAAGCGGTGCAGGTTTAATTCTCCGATATTACTTTTATCTAATATCTGACTTCTTCATGCTTGTGATTTGTTCGGTCGGCTATGCCAATTCCTCACTCCTCACTCCTCATTTCTCATTCCTCATTCCTTATTTATCCCTGCTCTATCTGCCATACACCGCTGTTATCTTCGCCAATCTTTCCGCCAAAGTATCATCAAGCTTATCAAAGCTTTCCAATCTCCACTTCCAATTTGCTCCCACTGTTGACGGTGTATTCATTCTGGCTTTATCGTCAAGGCAAAGTATATCCTGCATTTGTGCGATAGCTGTATCACACACGCTGGACCAACAAAGTCTTACCATTGCCCAAGGCACGAACTCGTCTTTTGTAACTCCAAGATAGTCCTTGCAGTAGCTTCTGGTCTTTTCGTCACAGCTCTTTATCCAGCCAAGTATGGTTTCGTTATCGTGCGTACCTGTATAACAAATGCTGTTTGTGGTCTTAAAATTGTGGGGCAGATAGCCGTTTGTGTTATCAGAATCAAAGCCGAACTCCAACACCTTCATGCCAGGATATCCGCTTGCGTTGAGCATTTTTACAACGTGCTTTGTAAGAAAGCCCAAGTCCTCTGCGATTATCTTCACGTCCCCAAGCTGTTTTCTCACTTCTTTGAAAAGCCTCATGTCAGGACCTTTTCTCCACTTGCCCTTTTTGGCGTTCTTTGCACTGTATGGTATGCAGTAATAGCTTTCAAAGCCCCTGAAATGGTCTATTCTCACCACGTCATAGGTGTCAGAAGCCGCCTTTATACGCTCTACCCACCAGCGGAATTTATCTCTCGCTATGTATTCCCAGTTGTAAAGAGGATTGCCCCAAAGCTGACCGTCTGCCGTGAATGCGTCAGGTGGACATCCTGCCACCTCAACAGGCTTTTTCTCCTTGTCAAGGCTGAAATACTGCGGTGTACTCCACACCTCAACACTGTCATATGCCACATATATGGGGATATCGCCTATTATCTCGATGCCCTTTTCGTTGGCATAAGCCTTTAGCTCTTTCCACTGCTGGAAGTATTTATACTGCACAAAGCACCAGAAGTCTATATCATTTGCATATTCTTTTCTTGCACTTTTTATCGCCTTAGGCTTGTACATTTTCAGCGGTTCGTCCCATTCATACCAAGCCTTGCCCTTGTTGGCAAATTTCAGCGACATAAACAAAGCGTAATCGTATATCCAGTCTTTATTTTCCACCACGAATTTTGAGTATGCCTTTTCAGGCTTCTTGCGAAAACGCTTGTGTGCCGTCCTAAGCACCTTGAAAATGACCTCGTATATCTTGCCGTAGTCAACAGACCCTTTGTCATCGCCCCACTCAATATCCTTGTATTCCGCAGGTTTCAGATAACCCTCTTTCTCCAGAGCTTCAAGGTCTATAAAGTATGGATTTCCGGCGTGAACAGAAAAGCTCTGATATGGTGAATCACCATAGCTTGTAGGAGATATAGGAAGTATCTGCCAACATTTTTGGTGAGCCTTTTCAAGAAAATCCACAAAAGCATAAGCCTCCTTGCCAAGCTTGCCGATACCATAATCGTTAGGCAGAGAGGATATGTGCATTAAAATACCCGATCTACGCATAAAATGCTCCTTTCATGTCAAAACCGCACCCATGTGAAAAATTTCAGTGCAGTCACATATAATACATCATTATGATTATACTACTTTTCAGCCATTTTTGCAATAGAAAAACCGCCATATATTTCATTTTAGAAATATTTTCTCTAAACAGAAAAATCCCGAGGACGCAAACCCTCGGGATGATCTTTTAGTCATGTGTTATCATCATAAGCACCGCAAAGTAGTGAAAAACGCTTCCTGCAATGGTGAACAAATGCCATATTGAGTGAAAATATTTCTTGCTCTTTTTAACATAGAAAATAACGCCCACAGTGTAGAAAAGTCCGCCTATAAGAATAAACCACAAGGACAGAGGATAAACCTTTTCTATCATAGGCTTGACAGCGATTATAACTACCCAGCCCATTGCAATATAGCATACAACAGAAGGCTTGCGGAACTTTTCAAGGTCAATGGAGTTCAGCACAATGCCAAGAATAGCCGCACCCCAAACGATTCCGAAAAGAACCCAGCCAAACGCACCTCTCAAAGGCACAAGGGTGATAGGTGTGTAGGTGCCTGCGATGAGGAAGAAAATGGTGTTGTGATCCATTATCCTGAAAAACTTTTTGGCTTTCGGATTGGTGATAGCGTGATAAAGGGTTGACATGGTGTAAAGTATGATAAGAGAAGCTCCGAAAATAGCAGAGCTTACAACGCCCCAAGCGTTGGAGTAAATGGCAGCGAGAACGATAAGAACGGCAGTGCCGGCAATGGATAGCAGACCGCCTGCACCGTGTGAAACGGAGTTGAAGATCTCCTCGCCGAGGGTATATCTTTTGGTTAGATCCTGAGATTGGATCTCAACAGATTTTGACATAGTATCATTTCCTTTCCGATAGGACCGAGAATTTGAATATAAGTTTTATTACTATAGTATAGTAACATTTTTTTAGACACTTGTCAAGTTTAAATACAGGTGTAAAAAGTGAGGAGTGAGGAATTAGGAATTAGGAATTAGGAATGAGGAATGAGGAGTGAGGAATGATGAGTGAGGAGTGAGGAATGGGCAAAGCTGACCAGAGTTGTGCCCCAACACCGAGCGAAGCGAGCAAAAGGTCCAGGGACACGTCCCTGGTCAGGGTCAAGGGGTGAAACCCATTGTGGGTACAGGGCAAAGCCCCTGTCTCTTATACACATCTGACGCTGCCGACGATCG
>ENA-OZEB01000500-OZEB01000500.1-human-gut-metagenome-genome-assembly--contig:-NODE-500-length-12122-cov-3.946714_pt1 | contig 12122 bp, 9 predicted proteins | sample MGYA00245060_ERZ653593 | MGnify/ENA primary metagenome ERZ653593 (study PRJEB26926, sample SAMN06164989) | human gut metagenome | biome: ENVO:00009003; feature: ENVO:2100002; material: ENVO:00002003... | reverse complement strand
GTTTTATTGTATCGTTATTCATTTTATATTCTCCATATTTGCGTTATGTGTTTTACAAGAAAATTATATCACAGGTGGAGTTTTGTGTCAATCGAAACGTTGTACTACTAGTGAGGAATGAGGAGTGAGGAATGAGGAATTATGGTATCGCCTGCGGCGATGTATTTTTTTGTATGAAAAAAGACCGCTTTTTGATGAGCGGTCTTTTGGTTGAAAGTTTTTAAAAGGTGGGCGAACACTGTTCGCCCCTACAAATCAACAGTTGTATGTACTGCGATATTAGAGCTTAACTATCTCGCCGTACTGCTCTCTGCCTGCACCTACAGCATTTGACTCGTCTGTATCAATGTGCATAGCAAGAGCGAACTTGTCGCTTACTCTGATAACAGTGTCGCAGAGGATAGCTGTTCTTTCTGCAGACTCTATTTTTACTGCAACGATATCCTTATCCTTTACGCCGAATGTTTCAGCGTCAGCAGGTGTCATATGGATATGTCTTTTAGCAACGATAACGCCCTCAGAACACTCAACTTCTCCACATGGGCCAACAAGCTTGCAAGCGCCTGAACCTGCTGTGTCGCCTGACTCTCTGATAGGAGCGGCAACACCGATAGAACGTGCGTCTGTAGCTGAAAGCTCGATCTGGTCTGCTTTTCTTACAGGACCGAGGATAGAAACATTTGCAAGCTCTCTCTTAGGACCTACAACTGTAACTCTCTCCTCACAAGCAAACTGACCAGGCTGTGAAAGATCTTTCTTCTTTGTAAGTGTTGCACCCTTTCCGAACAGTATCTCAAGAGTTTCCTGAGTAACGTGAACGTGACGTGCAGATGTTTCAACGATAAACTTTGGCATGATGAACATTCCTTTCAATTATTGTATTTACATTTCTATTTTACTACTATTTTCGCCACAGGTCAAGGGGTAATTTAACTTTGGGTAACAAATTTTTTGTCATGTTGATCAAAAAAAACAGCGGCTGCCGTTTGAGACAACCGCTGTGTGCAGTTAAGAGATCAGTTATTTCTTGTGTTTTTTCTTTATTCCCATTGCCGCACCGCCGCTTATCAACAGCATTGCAAGCCAAAGGCTCATACCACTGCCGCTTCCGGTCTGTGGATTTTTCTGCTCGCTCTTAGGCTTATCAGCCGTGGAGCTGTCTGCCTTGATTTCGCTTGAATCGTTTTTCGGCTTATCTGGCTTTGAGTTATCTTTTTTGTCATCACTTGGAGTGTCTTTCAGCTTATCTGTAATAGTGTCTGCCTTTTGTATCTCCTTTGTGCCGTCCTTGTCACCGAAATACTTGCCGCATTCTTCACAGTACCAATACTCGATATTTCCCTCTTTGTCATGTGTTGCGTCAACTTTATCTATATGTGTGAGCTTTCCATGATTGTTCGGGTCGATATCGCCGTATTCACTGCCGCAGATATCGCAGGTGGCTTTCTTTGTGCAGGTCGCCTTGCCGCCGGAATGTGTACATTTGTATCCACACTCTGTACATTCGCCTGCGTTCCATTCGTGGGGTTCTCTCTCGATAGTCACCTCGCCGCAGCAATCATATTTTTTCTCGTGTTCTTTGCTGTCAAAGTCCCAAACAGGTTTGCCTGTGTGATTTGTCGGGTCAAGGTCGCCGTATTCTTTATTGCAGAATTTGCACTTTGCTTTTTCAGCACAAGTCGCAGTGCCGCCCACATGGCTTTCCAGCACGGTTACTTCTTTTTCACCTGTGATGACAAAACCGTCTTTGAGTTTTGCCGAAGCGTAAATCGTCATTGTTCCGCTCTCAAGATCTGACGCACTTACCTTTGCGGTGTAAAGATCGTCTTTTTCGGTAAACGCCAATTCCGTACCGTCGCCTGCAAATCTGAAGCCTGCTGTCACGTCAGTACAGCCCTCAGGCAGAGCAAATGTAAATTCATAATCACCTAAAGGACAGGTCTCGTCAGTTCCGTTTATGGATATCTTCAAAATAGTTGATTTTTTCGTTTCATATCCGCAAATTGTACATTCCTGCCAATATTCGCCGTCTTCCGTATTCCACTTGTAGGCGTGAAATTCCTTTTGGCTGTCAGTTCCGCACTCACTGCACTGCTTCCAATGTCCGTTTTCATCGGATATATAATCGCCGAAGCTGTGTTCGATAGGCTCGCCCTCAGTAGCCTGACAGCGTTTGCAGGTCTTTGGAGCTGTGCAGGTCGCTTCTTTCCAATCATGTCCCAATGGGTTTATAGGCTCATCTTTGTACTGTGAACATTTGGAACAATTAAACCTCTTCACACCCTTATCGATGCAAGTCGGCTCGGAGATTATCGTTCCCTCGTCAAATATATGTCCGTCTACTGCGCAGTTTCTTATTACTGTAAGCGTTGCTTTTTCCGATACCCAAGTACCCACATAGTCCGCATTTTCAGCGTTCTTGACCGTACATCTGTACATATATCCGTTAAAGCTTATGTTCGTTGCACAGGTGGTGAATGTAGTCGACCATTTTTCCTTGCCGTCCACGACTTTTGAATCAAGAGAGAACGTTCCGTCAGCTTCGGTAACGTCTGCAAAAGTCTTTCCATCGTCCTTGCTCACCTGCCACATCACCTCAGCTCCGTAAGGATTTCCCTGAACGATAGGAAGTGTGAACGTAGCCTTTTCTCCGCTGTTTATGGTCTTATTGCCGAGTGAGGCTGTAAACTCAGGAGAATAATATATTGTAAGCTTTGCCGCATTTGAAACTACAGAGCCGTATTCATTTGATACAACACAGCGCACAAGCTTTCCGTTGTTTTCTTTTCGCACTTTTAATGAATGTGAATTGTCGTTGGTATGTGGGATATCAACGAAAGTTTCTCCATTATCGCTGCTTTCCTGCCACTGATATTGGAGCGGTTCACTGCCTGTTGCTTCTACATTGAAGAAATAGTAACGTTCAATTACGATAGTTATTTCTCCGGGCTTAACAGGTTTAGGCTGGCTAGGAGCGTTTGTTGCACCGCTTTGCGGGTGTTTTACTATGACCGGTGCTTTTTCGGAGAAGTTTATCGTAACAGGGCCGAAAACGGTCGGCTCAGTTTTTTGTCCGTCGCCTGTTGATACCCATGTTTTGCATCTTATCTGCCAGCCGTTCATTTGGCTTTCTATAGTAGGCTCGTAAACAGAAGAAGTTTCTCCGTCAATGGCGGTGAAAGTCTTTCCGCCGTCCTTGCTCACTTCCCATAGATATTTGAGCCTTACTGCGCCATTTGGCGTATTGTTTGTGACCTCGAATTTTGCCTTTTTATCCAAGTGGAATTTGTCAGGAGCAGTAAATACCGGTTCGTCAATGAAGATATATGCGTCATAGGTATATGAATGATTGAGCTTGGAATCCCAGCCTAAATAATATACATCTGCCTGATAATGCGTACCATTGTCACTGTTGCCCATACGCCCCACATACATGCTTGTGCCATGGGCATTTATTTTTGTGCGCTTGTCGTTTTCAACACTGTACCATTCTACTCGGATATCACTGTCTTGCAGTGAGGACGGCTCGTTTTCCATTGTTTTCAGCGTAACGACGTCGTTCTTTTTCACAACAAAGTATTTTAATGTTATAGGATCAAAAGGTATCCTATGCTCTAAGATATTCGTTCCATAACGCAGAATAAAATAGGTGTTCTCATCTTCAAGAGTGCCGTCAGCTTTTATTTTAAAAGCATTCACGCCATAAATGGAATCCTGTGACTTGAGCCAGAGATGAAGCTTGTTTCCGTCATGGAATATTTCTGAGCGGTTATAGCCATAAAAATCGTCATATGGCGGCTGACGTGTGTTAGCACTGCCTATAAACTCATTGCCATCTGCACCCCTTGCAACATAGGTGTACTTGTGTACCGAGTTTCCTTTTGCGTCCACAGCCTTGCCGTTGTCATTGAAGTCAGCGCTTCCGCCTGATATCTGCAAGATTACGTTGTCACCAAGCGTTCCAGAGTAGTTTCCGCTATCAATGATGACCTTGCCCTCTCCTACAATGTTAAGTCCTCGCACGATCGCACTGTTTGTAAATTCTATCGTGCCGCCTTTCAGCTCGATAGGATAAGTGAAATTATATGTTTTATCAGGGGAGGTCTTTAATTTTAAAGTTGCGCCGTCATAGACAATGATCTTCGGAAGCTCAAAACCGCTTTTGATATCTATGTTCATTTTGATATCGCCTGAAAGTATGTTTACATCAAATGGAACGTTGGTGTCCAGATCGATTTCATATATATCTTTTAGATCTATTCCGCTTGCTAAATAAAATGTTTCATAATCATGCATATCCTTGAAATATGACATTTTACCACGGCCATTATCATCTTTTATATAGATGTCATCCATGTTTTCTGTATAATATTCTGTATACCCTCCGAAGCCATACTGCGCAAACTTCTTGAAGTCAGCGGGACAAGTATCGCTTTCATAGAGTTTCAGCCGTCCCGAAACTGTTATTTCGTTGCCGCCTGATTTACGGAAACCACGATTGACGCTTTCATAATCCACATACTCTGTTCCGGCACGGACACGTCCTCTTCCTAAAAATTTTATGGCGTAATGGTGAACTTGTACGCCATATTCCATGAATCCCGGCGTGGACGGATTAATGTTTCTGCCTTCTACTGTGGCGTTGTTCTTTATTACAATACCGCCTGCTTCAAGGCCTGAGGTGTATTCTGAATCATACTCTTGTGGTTTGTATATCTCTTTAAAGACGTTACCTTCGACCTTACTGCCGTCAACTGTCAAAATTCCATATACCATTATTCCTGCAATAGTTGAACCTGCATTGTTGAAATATCCGCCTGAAGTGAGATTTTTTGGTCTGTAGTGTGTGTAATTGGTGCACTCTCCCTTAACAGGTCTGTATGTAGCACGACCCTCTACGGTGGTATTAGTGCCGTTTACATAAAGCGACCCCTCAACATAAATGCCGTTCATGCCCACAGTTGGTCCGTTTGCGCAAGCCCAAACAGTACTGTAGTCATTAACTATCATATTATACTTTACGATAATGCAAGCGCCGAAGCTTTCGCACGATACATTAGTAGCATTTTGTTCAGTTCCGTCGCCGATAGTAAGATTTGAGCAGTATATTGCTGCGTCATGTGTTACTGCTGAAAACGTTCCGCTGCCAATGATAGTGATATTACTGTCAGGAGCATAAATTCCGCTGTAGCTCTCATTGTATTTGGTTGCAGCTTGGCTTGAAAACGGGCTGTCACCAAGATCAATGCTGCCGACAAGCTTTATGTTCAGATCTTGTTCGCCTTCAACGTATATAAGACCAAATCGGCTGGGCCTTTCGCTGTTGCCGTTTATACGTTTGCCTATAGTCGCCATGTTGTAGCCAAGAAGCGTCAGAGTCTTGCTTTGTATATCGTATTTCCAGCCCTGTTTGCTCCATGTTTTATCAGACGTTACCTGTTCTTCACCTATCCATATGCCATATTCTGTGACCGCAAATGCGTTCAATGGTGTAATGGACATTACCATACATAGAGTAAGTATGATGCTCAATAACCGTTTTTTCATCTTGTTTCCCCCTCTTCATCATCTTTTGAAAGTTTAAAATCGAATGTCATTTCCAACATTGCAAACAGCTTATACATGACCTTTGTGGCAATAGCTCTAATATCAAGCGATCCGATAAATGCAAGCACTTTTGCCTGTTCTTCCTCCGGTACTTTATACACTCGCATTGCCGCCGTCAGAAAACGGCGAAGCTTGTGGTCAAGCGGGAAATGGATATCGCATTTTCTTGCCATATAGTTGCGCATTATTCCTGATGTTCCGATTTCCATTTCATAGAAATCGCTCTCGGTATAGCCCGGAAAATTCGAACCGAATATCTGCTTCAGTTCCGACGTAGTGTGGACATAGATATACTCAGCCGTTTCAGGCATAGTATAAGCTTCAATGTAGATCTCTCGGAGATTTTCATTCAGCTCAGTGAGGGTTATCTGTATGGCAGTTTCCACCGCATATGTGTATATCGGCGACATATTATCACCAACAATGTTTTTTGCCACTCCAAATTGTCCGCTGAACATCGTGCCCACAAGTTCCATTAGAATAGCGTCTTTTGTGGAGAATAAGTTCTGAAAGCTTCCTCTTGCAACGCCAGCTTTTTTTACTATCTGCGAGATAGTTGTCTGTTTATACCCCTGTTCCAGAAACAGTTGGACGCATACAGTGAGTATCTTTTTTTTCGTTTCGATACCGTCTTTTCTTGTAGAAATATGTATCACCTCTTTTCATTATTTATTAATAATGATTTATAAATTAGTATGTGTATTAGTTATAACATATATAACACAAATTGTCAAGTATCAGAAAGGGGTAACAGCGAAATTTTACAATGGGCAACGATTTTTTGTGTTATTTTTGCCTTAATGATTTAAAGCAAAACTCTTGTATTATTATAAAAAGTATGGTATAATCAAATTACGAATTTTATTGTATATTTCTAAGGAGGAAATAATTATGAGTATGTATATCACTTGTCTTGACCTTGAGGGAGTTCTCGTTCCTGAGATATGGATAGCTTTTGCTGAGGCTACAGGTATCCCTGAGCTTAAAAGAACAACAAGAGATGAGCCTGACTATGACAAGCTTATGAAATACCGTATCAACATTCTTAAGGAGCATGGTCTTGGTCTTAAGGAAATTCAGGATACTATCGCAACTATCGACCCAATGCCAGGCGCAAAGGAGTTCCTTGACGAGCTGAGAAGCTTCACACAGGTAATAATCATCAGCGATACTTTCTCACAGTTTGCAGGTCCTCTTATGAAGAAGCTTGGTTATCCTACTATCTTCTGCAACACTCTTGAAGTTGCTGACAACGGCGAGATAACAGGCTTCAAGATGAGATGTGAAAAGTCAAAGCTCACAACTGTAAAGGCTCTTCAGTCTATCGGCTTTGAAACTATCGCAAGCGGTGACAGCCACAATGACCTTGGCATGATTCAGGCGAGCAAGGCAGGCTTCCTTTTCAGAAGCACAGACAGCATAAAGGCTGAATATCCTGAGCTTCCTGCTTATGAAACATATGATGAGCTTATGGCTGCAATAAAGGCTGCTATGGACTAATAGTCTTTAATAAAGAAAAAACATAGATGAAAAAGGTAATATCACTTATAATGGCAGCGGCTTTGTCACTGTCTGCGAGGCATTCATGAAACAATTCGCAGAGCTTTTAGGCAAATAATATTTGTTTTTATACGGCGTTGTGTCTTTTGACACTTCGCCGTATTTTTTTGCAAAACAATACCAAACATAATCTGCGATATGTAACGCATATTATATATAGTATCTTCGCTTTTGCCGTGAATATTTTATCATATGAAAAGTTTATACTTCTGACATAAGTTTCCCTTGACAAACGGGGTTAGTTTATGCTAATATGAATGTGGTTAGTAAATACTAACCTAAATTAATGAAAAGGAGGAGTTAAGAAAAGTATGAGCGTTATAATAGTAGGCGGAAATGACCGTATGGCAACACGCTATAAGGATATCTGCAAATCATATGATTGCAAGGCTAAGGTGTTCATCAAATATCCTACAGGTTTTGATAAGAAGATAGGCAGTCCTGATCTGGCAGTGGTGTTTACTGATACAGTGTCACATAAAATGCTCAATGGTCTTAACCAAAGAGCAAGCAAACTTGATTTTCCCGTGGCTATATGCCATTCATCAAGCTGTTCGGCTTTGAAGAACGTGCTTGAAAAATATTGTACTAAAGGCGTTGTAAACGCATAGATCTATATGTATAGGTTAGGAATTTCTAACCAAAGGAGGGACTATGTCACAGTCTGAGCTGAGAAATTTTGAAAGAAGCATGGCTTATCATCTTGCCCCTGCAATGCTTGGAATAAAGCCTGCCTGTCTTATGTCAATGGAAAAGAACAAGGACGGGCTTGAAGAGAATGTCGAGCTTTTTAACAGCAGGGCATATACAAAGGGCATGAAGCTAACAGTGCTTTGCGAGAGCAAAAGCAGAAAGCTGCTTTTTCTCTATAACGAAAAGCTTTTATCTGACAGACTTGCAGACAACAGAGTAAGAAAGCTTCTTGAAAGCTTTGGCTATGACAGCCGTATGACCCTTGAACAGCAGCTTGAAAGGCTGTCTGGAAGAATATCCGCAAGTGAGGATTTTCCTCATGAGATAGGTCTGTTTCTAGGCTATCCTGTTGATGATGTTACAGGGTTCATACAGAACAAGGGAAGAAACTATCTTCTTTGCGGATATTGGAAAGTCTACTCTGACGAAAACAGAGCAAGACGTATTTTCAGCAATTATGACAAGTGCAGAAATTATCTGTGTAATAAACTTGCTCAGGGCGAAAGCATTTACCAAGCCCTGAAAATTTCTTAGGAGGTAATCATAATGAAAACAGCAGTAATTTATTGGAGCGGTACAGGCAACACTGAGTCTATGGCAAAGGCAGTTGCAGAGGGTGCAGGCGCAGAGTGCTTCGCAGTTTCTGAGTTCAGCGGCAATGTTGAGGATTATGACGCAATAGCTCTTGGATGCCCTGCAATGGGTGCAGAGGAGCTTGAGGACAGTGAGTTCGAGCCATTTTTCGCAGGTATCGAGGGCAAGCTCTCAGGCAAAAAGGTAGCACTCTTCGGCTCGTACGGCTGGGGTGACGGCGAGTGGATGCGTCAGTGGCAGGACAGAGTTACGGGCGACGGTGCAACACTTGTAAATGGCGAGGGACTTATTGTAAACGAAACTCCTGACGACGACGCTCTCGCAAGCTGCAAGGCTTTGGGCGAGGCTCTTGCTAAGTAAGCATATATCTCTAATGTAATAATGTAAACTGCAAACGCAGGCGGAAAAAGGCAGTTTTGCTTTTCTGTCTGCGTTTGTGCAGTAATTGAGTTATTAAAAACTAACTAAAGTTATACTTAACTAACTTATGTTTTTGTGCAAGCTTACAAAATTGAAAAAACGGCACATTTAGTCTTGACAAATTCGGTTAGCCGTGCTAAACTATATTACGGGTTAGAAAATGCTAACCCTTTTAATAAGCCTAAAAGTTAGACAAATCTAACTTTTGATACTGACAAAAGAACAGGAGGGTCTGAATGATGCCGCTGACATTTGCAAACGTAGGAGAAGAAAACATGATAAAGAAAGTAGGCGGAAAACCTGAAATAAGAAAGTTTCTTGAAAATCTGGGTTTTGTCGCAGGTGGAACGGTAACGGTAGTAAGCACTATCGGAGGAAACGTTATCGTTAAGGTCAAAGAATCAAGAGTAGCTGTTTCAAAGGAAATGGCTGCGAAGATAATGGTATAGGAAACATTTGGCGGTCAAGCCATGATAAATATGTTTGAAGATATTTTGTATAGTTAGGAGGATCAGGTTATGGCAACATTGAAAGAAGCTAAGATCGGTTCAACAGTTACCGTGAAGAAGCTCAACGGCACTGGTGCTGTAAAGAGAAGGATCATGGATATGGGCATCACAAAGGGTGTTGAAGTCCATGTAAGAAAGGTTGCGCCTTTGGGTGACCCTATTGAAGTAACGGTCAGAGGCTATGAGCTTTCGCTCAGGAAGGCTGACGCTGAGATGATCGAAACGGTCTGATACATAGTTCAGGCAAACAGCAAAAAATTTCATCGGCAGAGCTGATGTGTACTTAGAAGATGAGGATATATCAGAGTGCCAAAATTCTGAAAGGATCAAATTGTATGGAGATCAAAATTGCTCTCGCAGGTAACCCTAACTGCGGTAAAACAACTCTTTTCAACGCTCTTACAGGTTCAAACCAGTTCGTAGGTAACTGGCCGGGCGTAACAGTTGAAAAGAAAGAGGGTAAGCTCAAGGGTCATAAGGACGTAGTTATCATGGACCTTCCTGGTATCTATTCTCTTTCACCTTACACACTTGAGGAAGTAGTTGCAAGAAACTATCTTATAAGCGAGCGTCCGGACGCTATCCTCAATATCATCGACGGTACAAACCTTGAAAGAAACCTTTATCTTACAACACAGCTTGTTGAGCTTGGTATCCCTGTTGTTGTTGCTATCAACATGATGGACGTTGTTAAAAAGAACGGCGATAAGATAAATACAGATCAGCTTGCTAAGGAACTTGGCTGTCAGGTCTGCGAGATATCCGCACTTAAAGGCACCGGTATCAAGGAAGCTGCTGAACTTGCGGTAAAGGCTGCTGAGTCAAAAGTTCCAATGGTACCTCAGCATTCATTCAATGGCGTTGTTGAACACGCTATCGCTCATATCGAAGAGGCATTCCTTAACGATGTTCCTGAGGAGCAGCAGAGATGGTACGCTATAAAGATATTCGAGAGAGATGAGAAGGTCATCGAACAGCTCGGTATGTCTGAGCAGGTAAAGACCCATATCGAAAAGGATATCTGCGCTGCTGAAAAAGAAATGGATGACGACTCGGAGAGTATCATAACAAACGAGAGATACATTTACATAGCTTCAATAATCAAGGATTGCTATAAAAAGAAAAATCAGGGCGGTCTTACAACATCAGATAAGATTGATAAGATCGTAACGAACCGTTGGCTCGGTCTTCCTATCTTTGCAGTGGTCATGTTCCTTGTTTACTATATCTCGATGGTAACAGTAGGTTCAGCCGCAACTGACTGGGCAAACGACGGACTCTTTGGTGACGGTTGGCATCTGTTCGGTATCGGTTCATCTGACGCTGAGGACGCTGCTGACGAATATGGCAGCTCGCTTGACATAATCAACGCATTTATCGAGCAGCAGGGCGGCGAGGCTATCGACAACGAAGCTGATGACTTTGATGTTGCCGCCGCAAAGGCAACAGCAGACAACCTGCTTGCTACAGTAGATAAGTCCGCAACTGCTGATTACACAGTAGAGGACGAGGAAACACTTGAAGAAACAACAAAAACAGCTAAGTATGCTGATCTGAAAGCTGCAGTTGCAGCCGCTGAGAAATACAGCTTCGCTGATCCAGACCCAGCGGATTACGGCGTATGGGTACCTGGTATCCCTGTACTTATCGAAAGAGGTCTTGACGCAGTAAACTGCGCAGATTGGCTCAAGGGTCTTATCCTTGACGGTATCGTTGCCGGTGTTGGTGCGGTGCTCGGATTCGTTCCACAGATGCTTGTACTCTTCATTCTCCTTGCTATCCTTGAGGCTTGCGGTTACATGGCTCGTATCGCATTCGTAATGGACAGGATCTTCAGAAAGTTCGGTCTTTCAGGAAAGTCATTTATTCCGATCCTTATCGGTACAGGTTGCGGTATACCTGGTATCATGGCTTCAAGAACTATCGAGAACGAGCGTGACAGACGTATGACTGTCATGACAACAACATTTATTCCTTGCGGTGCTAAGACACCATTTATTGCAATGATCGCAGGCGCTATCTTCGGTGGCTCTGCTTGGGTAGCAACAGGAGCATACTTCATCGGTATCGCAGCTATCATCATTTCAGGTATCATGCTGAAAAAGACAAAGATGTTCGCAGGAGATCCTGCACCATTCGTTATGGAGCTTCCTGCTTACCATATCCCTACAGTAGGCAACGTACTCAGATCAATGTGGGAGCGTGGCTGGTCATTCATCAAGAAGGCTGGTACTATCATCACACTGTCAACTATCTTTGTATGGTTCACTTCATACTTCGGCTGGGTAGACGGTTCGTTCGGTATGCTCACAGAAGACCAGATGGAATACAGTATTCTGGCTCATATCGGTAAGGCTATCTGCTGGATCTTCGCACCTCTTGGCTGGGGCAACTGGCAGGCAACTGTTGCAGCTGTTACAGGTCTTGTTGCTAAGGAGAACATCGTTGGTACAATGGGTATCCTTTACGGCGGCGGAGATGGTTCAGTTTACTCTGCTATCGGTGCTGCATTCACTGGCATCACAGGTATGTCATTCCTTATCTTCAACCTCCTCTGCGCACCTTGCTTCGCAGCAATGGGAGCTATCAAGCGTGAGATGAACAGCAGAAAGTGGTTCTGGTTCGCTATTGGCTACGAGTGTGGTTTTGCTTATGTTATCGCACTTATCGTAAATCAGCTTGGCAACCTCTTCACTGGCTGTCTCTTATACACATCTGACGCTGCCGACGATCGCATAA
>ENA-OZEB01000490-OZEB01000490.1-human-gut-metagenome-genome-assembly--contig:-NODE-490-length-12212-cov-4.922596_pt1 | contig 12212 bp, 8 predicted proteins | sample MGYA00245060_ERZ653593 | MGnify/ENA primary metagenome ERZ653593 (study PRJEB26926, sample SAMN06164989) | human gut metagenome | biome: ENVO:00009003; feature: ENVO:2100002; material: ENVO:00002003... | reverse complement strand
GGCAGCGTCAGATGTGTATAAGAGACAGCCTCCAACAATATTTACCTACTTAACCCAAACGGCAATCGCCGAATTGTTATCCATATCCGTACACTTACCGTTTTGCCTTACTATCTCAACCATTGCATCCAACCACTCATCAACACTGTTTGATTTCTTCAAAGTCTTAGTCATTGCTTTTTCATCTATCAATTCCCAAAACCCATCTGAACACAAAAGAAATGCCTGAAATCCATTTTTATTTATAATCTCAGAACAATCATACTTTTTAGTCTCCCATGGACTACCTATAACCCTCAGCAATTTATTCCGGTCTTCATGCCCTCTGATTTTTTTCTCTTTTAGCTTGTGCGCCAGAACCAACATCTGAGGAACGCTATGATCCAAAGTTCTTTCAACCAACTTACAATTTTGAAAATAATATAGACGTGAATCGCCTATATGGGCCCATTTGATCTGATCGCGACATATATCTAACGCAACAAGTGTCGTTTTCATGCCATTTGCGAATGTACCCTCTTGAATATTCATTACTCGTTTTTGAGCTTCTTCAAATATATCTGACAAAAGATCAGCGTTACTGTCTCCAACTAATTGTGTAAGATCTCTGGCTGTTTCTATCGCATTTGAAGAAGCAACTTCACCACGTCCATGACCGCCGAGTCCATCAGCCAATACAAATATATTTCTCTGATTTACATGGAAATTTCCAACGGAATCCTCGTTTTTCTCCCTGTTTCCTATGTCGGAATATACCTTATATGTTATCATTCTAATCCCCTCCATCTCTTGTGAAATTATATCATATACTATATATCTCCACGTTTTTGCATGTCTGTATGTCGTTTTGCCATGTCTGTATTTTGCTTTTTTTCGGCAAACTCCGTAATAACAACATCAATATCCAATCAAAGCTGCTGCAACATTTTTTACGCCCGCTCCACTCTTACTAACAACGAACGCATATGTGTAACCCGAAACAACAAACAGATAATCTCCACAATCTATTACATAATTTATTCCACCATTTCTAACATACTGTGCAGGAACTTTAAATATGGTTCTACGACTTGTTCCTTTACACCTGACAAGTGCGGCTCCCTGTATCTTATATATGTAACCATATTTATTATTTGATATCGGAAGTTTATTAATTGTTGAACTTGTAAGCCATGTAAATGTACTAATTCTGTTTTTTGAAGTTGAAATACTCGTGCGAGTCATCTTTCCGTTTGTTCCTATTGCATATGTGACAGAATTACTTCCAGTAAATATGACTCGATTTTTTCCAGCAATGAGCTTATCTGTTGAAACCTTCCCACTGAATCGATAAATGCACTTCTTATTTCTTCCGTTGGAATCCATTCTATATATGCCCGTAGAGCCATATTCAACCTTAACGTTTGCATTCCACGGAGCAGGGCCTTTTTTAACACCTATATAATAAATATACTTTCCGACAACAACAGGGCTATAGCCTTCCGCAAGGACTTTCGTCTTCTTACCATCCTTTGACATTCTATATACATACCTGTTACGGGCATCGGAACCAATATATTTATTTACAGTGCAATATATATTTTTTTTTGTAATTGTCAGATCCGTACAGCGCAAATCAGATATTTTTTTCTGACGTTTTGTAGATGTATTGTACATATACAACCGCCCTCCTTGAGCCCCTGATCCCACTGCGTAATACAGCATCTTCCCACTCATTGCCGCATATGACGGCACATATAACTGCTCGTACCTACTTGTTCTTGTACTGGCATATACATTATCACCACTAAACAACTGAACCTCTGAAACCAGCAGTATTATGCCCATAATCATCACAATAAACTTTCTTATTTCTCTTTTTTTCATTGAACTACTTTCTCCTTTCTATTTGCATTAACATCTCCATACCGTCTACCAATCTTTATCTCCTCCCCATCAACCATCGTAACGGTCTGATGATTATAATTACTGATATAGTCCCTGTTTACCACCGCAGCGGCTGAGCATCTCACGAAATTATCTGGGAGTTCTTTCATAATCTCGCTGAGAGGTCTGTATTCGTAATATTTGCCATCACGCTGGTCATTTTTTCTATTTGTGTAATATATCGTGACTCTGTTCTCTATTTTGATGTACATTATGTCGCGGCAATCAAGGATATTGACGTTCCTGTCATATCGGATTTTGATGAATTGCTTCTTGTCATCATTGTTCATCTTCTCCACAAGATCATTCATGAATGTCACAAGTCTTGCATCATGCCTGCCTTTAAGCATACAATTCACATGATTCGCCTCGTATATGTCTAGTTCTTCAGGGATTTTGTTTACATAAAAAAGAATCTTGCAAGATGGAGCTACGGCATTGATCCTCTTTGCCAGGTTCACACCATTCTTGCCATTTGGATACAGAAGCTCTGTTATAAAGATGTCACAGTCGAACTTCTGATAGTAGATATCCAGCATTACTGAATCAAGGTTATATGAAACAAATCTCACATTTTCGTTATCAATAATGTTGTTTTTAATTTGAGAGCGCAGGAAATATACTGTTCTCTGCGTCTCGTCTGGATTTACATCGCATACGCCTATTGTCATATTGAATTCTCTCCCCCTCATTTATCTATGCGGTTCTCCGCCTCATTGCATATCAATTTAAAGAAATAAATGATCTTTATCAATTATTACCTGATATTATAGAGTCTGAAGTAATATGACTTTCAGGCAATGTAATCCGCACTCCAGACATACCATTGTCTATATTGCATGTTTCATTGTCTATTTTCGTTATTGAAAATTCCTTATTCTATTTTGTCGAAATATATCCTTTGTTATGTTGAAATAGCTCATTTTTTGTTATATATTCATATAGTGCTTAGCACATATATTTACTAAACCAACCTATTTCATTTCCATGAGGGGGAAACAAAAGATGAAATATCGTACCAGACCGGCGGAACACATATGCTCTCTGGAGGAACTTTTCACAGAGCATCTGGGGCTTAACATTCCCATTGTTCCACAGACGTCTTCATACTCCAACAAACATACTTTCAGCCAATTATTCTTTTCACAGAATCCCAACCAATATGACGATATTGACAAAATAATGTCATTTTCCGTCTTCAAGGATGCGGATATAGAACGACTTAAGAAGGATGCCGATTCAGCCCAGAAACCTCTGTACTACCTCATCCATCCTGACGAGAGCTATCCTACAGGCACGAAGCTGAGTGTATTCTTCTCCAACCTGGCAAATAAGAACTTTTCCGGAAACGAGCAGCCTCTTCCTATAAGAGCTCTGCTGAATGCGATAGATTACGACAAGCTGTGCACTCATCTTGACAATCTTATAGAAACGAGAGGCGCACTGGACTCTGATTTTATAGTTTCACTGCAGTCATATCTGAGCAATGTCCTGTCAACAGACAACCAGCTTACACATTATTGCTCTTTGTTCAAATGCACCTCGCCATCAGAATATCTTGCTACAATCCTTTTGTATGCGCTTTTTGATGATGTGAATTTCCCTGCATATGCATCGGAGGTTGCAATAACAAGAAATATCAAAGAACCTAAGGTTGCACATCCCGTGACTGATCTGAACAACCCACATTTTCAGAAGCTAATGAATGATGCCAGAAGGGTTGACAAGCTACAGGCATTTGCAACATATACACTGATAGTCCTTTACTCTGTACAGATGCTTGCAACCATCTTCTCTTCTACCTGGATCAGTTCCTATGAGGCGACAAGCACGAAGGGGACGCTGTTCAGTATTGTCATGCTGTGTGCATCCATCATTCTGACAGCTTTGAGATTTATTCCATTCTCATTGCACAAGAAGTATTCGGAGCTAAGCCTGATACTTGAACATTCCGTGCTTGATGAGAACAGCAACACTTACAGCATTACATATAATCATTTTCAGAACTGTTCGAGATCTTTTAATGATATACAACAGGGGAGACGAATCATCATCACTTTGTTTTGTATGGTGAGTATTTTATATATTGTTGTATCATTTGTATTTAACAGTTTTCCTCTGCTGGTGGCTCTCGTCAGTTTATCATTTGGTGGAGTTATGCTTATTGACAGCATGGTTCATGACCATATTACCTACAAAAGGTATGACGCATTCTTCTCTGCGGATCTGCCAGGTCATGTTCCTGCGTCCAGATTCGGAGTGGCGCGCATGTGCTCATGGGATTATGATTCCAGACTGAACTCTTTCAGACACACCAGCTACAACAAGCTCACAAACTACAGTGAGGATTGCATCCGGCATATATATGATCAGGTAGCGGATTCGTCCAAATACAGTTGGGCTACTCTAACCGCTTTCATTGTCACTCTTTCATCCATAGGTGTGATCGCCGAGATCCTTCAGCTTGTGAATCCTGACCTGGAGTATTTCAGAATGCCAAATGCTTCCATGCTCTATTCCGTCACAATGATCCTTATTTTGCTGAACGGTGTTCTGAACATACTTATACTTCTCCGTGCGAGATCCCATTATCAGAAAATGGCCGAATTCTCATTCTACGCCGGCAATCCTGACTCTGATAATTATGAAGTAACAACACTGTTCCGACACAACCTGTACGCAGGCAGCATATCTGAGCTTGCGATTGCCAGAGGAATATATAACTACAATTTGTGTCAATTTGAACAGAGCCTGTCCACATCGGACATCCAGCCACCTGACGACCGTTATCATCCTATGTATATCGTGAATCAGAAGCTGCATCTCATCACAGATGTTGCGCTGTGCATATTTGTCGCATACCTGAGCATGGCGGTATGGCACTCAAATAATCTCCGCAATCTGATAGGCCTGCCTGTTCTTGTCGCAGTGTATGCCCTGTGGACATTTGCAATGTATCCACTATTCAAATACAGAAAGATCAAATCCAGCATCCGCAAGCTGAATGTTGAACATAAAAATAAGGAAACACGCTGAACAACTAAGCGTGTTTCCTTCTCTTTTCTATTTCTTTTCTTCTCAGAACCACCATCGCTATGACAAGAGGCGACACGAGAAATACCAATTTTGCCCATCTCATGCCAAGGGCTCCCACAACCAGACTTATTGCAAATATCCCCAGCTGATCTCCTATTCCATATGACAATGTGGACATGGCTGACGCCCTTCCTCTGACCGATATATCTACACTTTCCATGACCATAAGATTTATCAGTTCTTCCGCAGAAAAGTAAAATCCATTCATGCAGCCCCAGAGTATTCCCAGCAACACCGATGAAACTCCATGCCCTACTCCAAGTGTAAATGCCATACCTGATATGAGGCTAAGCGCTATTCCCATCTGCACCACATATCTCCGTTCCATTTTGTCTGCAAGTATTCCTGTCAGAACATTTATAACCAGTGATGTTATGGGCTGTATGAGCAACACTGTATTCACATTGCCCTCTCCCATACCTGAGAAGGCACACAAAGGTTCATTGTAATATGTTATGCCTGCTGTCGCCAGCCCCACCACGCTTATGCTTATGAGAAGATTTCTGGTTGCATGATCTCTGCATATATCTTTGAATGTTTTTATAAAATGTATATGTCCATCATCTGTGCTACATTCTGTACTGTCCACAGATTTTCCCTCACTCCTGTTTGCCGATCCGCCAACACTCGGTGCAGCTTTAGAACCAGTTATATTCGGGAATCTGTACAACATAACCAGTACCAGACCTATTAATCCGCCAACAATTCCAACAGCGTAAAGGATCTGCCAATTATGTCCGCCGCCATCCACGTACAATGACCTGAGCAGAGGTATACACATGGCTGCTGCCATGGACACTCCACCACAGATTCCTCTGACAGTTCCTCGATGTTTTCTATCTACCGCATCGACTATGTATATCAGATGTATGTCCAGCGAATATCCCAGTATGAGAATTCCATTGCCAAGCAGGTATATCCACAGATTGTTTGCCAGCAGGCATACTGCACTTCCAACAGCCAGAAGCGCCACATTTATGATCATCATCATCTTCCTGCCTATGATATCCGTATATGACCTGATAAATGGCGTGAGCGCTCCGATAAGATAAAATGGCAGCATGCCTCTGCTCATATATGCAACCGCCGCTTCAGAACTCATCCCACGCGGATCCATGAGAAATGTCCTAACAGAAAGTGACTGCGTCTTGCCGAACATCTCAGTGCAATAGGAATCCACAAATTGTACAAGTATTATGAGTGCCACAGCCGAGATGGCTGCGACTGCCAAACGTCTTTTATTTGAATCTGCCGTTTTGTCATTCATCAAGTTCTAATCCCCTTCTGTAGTACATAAAAAGGGAAGCTCATCGCTTCCCTTTTTGAATAACCACTGGCCGTTCGCCTTGATATCACTCAAAGCATCAACGACTCTTACTTACTAACCTTCCTGAAGTTCTTCTTACCACGTCTCACAACAACGCCCTCTCCGTCGAACTTCTCCTCTGGAATTGTAGTCTGGACATCTGTGATCTTCTCGCCGTCCACAGCAACACCGCCCTGCTCTACGGCACGTCTGCCCTCGTTACGTGATGTAACAAGACCTGACTTAACGAGAACTGACACGATATCGATGGCGCCGTCCTTGAAGTCATCTGCTGTGAGTGTTACTGATGGCATGTCTGCTGCAACACCCTTGGAGAACAGTGCTCTTGCACTCTCCTGAGCCTTCACAGCCTCCTCCTCGCCGTGTACAAGCTTTGTAAGCTCGTATGCAAGGATCTCCTTTGCCTGGTTGAGCTGGCTGCCCTCCCAGCTGTCCATCTTATCTATCTCCTCAAGTGGAAGGAATGTGAGCATACGGATGCACTTCAGAACATCTGCATCTGCCACATTTCTCCAGTACTGGTAGAACTCAAATGGTGATGTCTTGTTAGGATCAAGCCATACAGCACCCTTCTGTGTCTTACCCATCTTCTTGCCCTCTGAGTTGAGGAGAAGTGTGATGGTCATGGCGTATGCATCCTTGCCAAGCTTTCTTCTGATGAGCTCTGTACCACCAAGCATATTGCTCCACTGGTCATCGCCGCCGAACTGCATGTTGCAGCCGTACTTCTGGTACAGTGCGTAAAAGTCGTAACTCTGCATGATCATGTAGTTGAATTCAAGGAAGCTGAGTCCCTTCTCCATACGCTGCTTGTAGCACTCTGCACGAAGCATGTTGTTGACTGAGAAGCATGCTCCAACATCGCGGAGAACATCTACATAGTTCAGGTCGAGAAGCCAGTCTGCGTTGTTGACGAGAAGCGCCTTGTCCTCTGAGAAGTCTATGAACTTGCTCATCTGCTTCTTGAAGCAGTCAACGTTGTGCTGGATAGTCTCCTTTGTCATCATCTGTCTCATATCTGTACGGCCTGATGGATCACCGATCATGGCTGTACCTCCACCTATCAGCGCGATAGGCTTGTTGCCTGCCATCTGAAGTCTCTTCATCAGACAGAGCGCCATGAAGTGGCCTACATGCAGGCTGTCAGCAGTCGGATCAAAGCCAATATAGAATACTGCCTTACCATTATTTACTAAATCTCTAATTTCATCTTCATCTGTTGTCTGCGCTATAAGCCCTCTGGCTACAAGCTCGTCATAAATCTGCATGTCCCTCTAGACCTCCTGTATTTATTTATTCAATGTGCGGTTCACTAGCACCACACAGGCAAATATTATAACATTTTGCTATGCACTGTGGCAAGTATATACACACAATTCCCTGTATTATTTTCTTATAAATCATATTTCACACATCATTTTCTGCCGCCGATTTCTGATCGACACCTGTATCTGCGGCACAGTCCTCCTGCCATGGCTATGAGCAGGAATATGTATGGCGTTGTGAGCGACTGGTTAAGATTGACAAATGCCTGAACGGCATACCCGGTTATCCCGAACAGCACAGCTATCATACCGCCCTCATCCGCAACGTACCCAAGCAGGCACTCCAAGCCAGTCCTTGAATCTCTTGCAGCCCTTGAATCTCTCGAGGTCTTCTTCTCCTTCGATCTATTTCCTGCAGATTGTCCGCTTGCGTTTTCATTCTCATTCATCACAGCTCCTGATACCGCAGTTCTCACAAGCGCACCACCTGTGATAACCAGCAGTCCTACGTAACTCACTGCACCGAATATTCCTGTGGTTATCAGATACTGCAGATACTCATTGTGAGCATTATCATATATAACACCCACCGTATTCATCATATCGTCATAGTACCTGTCGGTCATGATCGCCTTCACTGATTCATTTCCATAACCGAACAGCCTCTGTGGAACACTGAAATCCCTGTACGCCTCCATGAGTCTCCTCCACACAAAGCCCCTGTAATTTCCCCAGGAATCTTCAAATGAAAATATACCCATGTGGTTGTGCGCCGCATATATAACAACAGCCACGATGCCTGCAAGTGATACGCCAACCGATACAGCAAGTGCTGCCTTTCCGCGGAACTTTACAGTCCACTTTGAAGCCAGCCTTATGGCCGCCCATACAACGAGAACGACCACGGACACTATCCACACCACCCGACTGTCACTCACAAAGCAGCTCAGTCCGTCAAGCTCCGAATATCCGCCGTCTGTCTGTCCCAGCATAATACTGATCGCCAGGACTCCGCACGCCATGACCAAGCACACATCCGCAAATTCTCTTATCCTTCCACGGTATGACGCCCATATCCACGCAGCTATCATGGCACCGCCCACACCTGCGTATGCAAGGTTTGCATTGGATATGATCACCGCACCCGTTCCCGTGAGCACTGCGATAACTGCTGTTATCCTTATCAGTACGCTCTCTTTTCCCTCCGAGCTGATATACGCCCCGGCTGCCACCGGAACCAGCACGCACAGGAAGCTTGCAAATATGTCGATATTGCCAAATGTGGATATGTATACATTTCTTATGCTCTGCATCAGCCCTTCCCTGAGTCCAAGGAAATCATATCCCATGAACTGGCATATGCCGACAATTCCCACAAATGAGCCCACAAGCATGAATATGACCACCACATACCGCCTTATCCTGCAATATCTCGCCATACACACATACAGGAAAAAGGCCAGCAGCACGAACTGAAGTCCGCACCTTCTGCCCTCCTCGCCTGTATATGCTGCTGCCTTATTCCCTGACATAAAGAATGCCAGAACATTTGCCAGAACAAAGCCTGTCATGAATATATCCATGGCCATTATTTTATGCAGATCAATAAAACGTCTCAGGCGTCCGATAAATCCGTTACCGTGTGCCGCCCCTTCAGAGACATCCACGTTGCCGCCTGAGCTCTGCGACCCATGCCCTGTGCTGACATTTCGTCCAAGCACATCCACCAACACCGCAAGCACCATAAGCACCGCATAAATGCACAGTGCAATATAAAACGCCCTGTACTTGGTTACTGTTATATCAAAATATCTGTCATGAATTATCAGGGGATACGCAGCCCCCATATATATAAGAAATAACGTGGTTATTCCGTTCTGAAGTTCCCGCCTGCTGTCTCCTGCAATGCTGCCTTTTCTGCCCATACGGCTGTACTCCTTTTATAAAAGCGGTGACAATAATCTGAGTATCGCACCAAGTATAGTCACCCTGCTTATGTTCTTTCTGCACCATGGAAGATCTATCTCCTCCGACTCGGCAAATGTATCCATCATATCCTTCTTCACATCCTCTATAGCCTTGCAGTCATACAGAAGAGTTCCGCACTCAAAGTGGTGATAGAAGCTCCTGTTATCCAGATTGATAGAGCCCACAGATGCAAGCTTGCCGTCCATGAGCAGTGTCTTTGAATGTATAAATCCAGGCGTGTACTGATATATCTTCACACCCGCCAGAAGCAGCTCCTTGTAGCTGAACTGGGTCATCTTGTATATATATTTCTTGTCCGGGATGGCCGGCGTAACAATACGCACATCCACGCCCCTCTTGGCTGCCAGCTTCAGTGCCAGCATGAGCTCGTTACACACGATAAGATATGGGGTAAATATATAAATGTACTCCCGTGCATCATTTATCATCTGCATGTACAGATTCTCACCCACATTCTCTCCGCTCAGAGGACTGGACTTGTACGGCTGAACATATCCGTCACTTACGCCACTATAGTCGATCTCCGCCGGTCTATAGTTGTTGTAGCTTCCCTCTGAATATCTGAAGCTGTTCCACATCTGAAGGAACATAACAGTGAAGCTCCAGGCGCCCTCGCCCTCAAGTCTCACTCCACTGTCCTTCCATTTGCCGTACTTCTCTATCTTGTTGATATACTCGTCAGCCATGTTGTAACCGCCGGTGTGTGCTATCTTGCCATCAATAACAGTGATCTTCCTGTGATCCCTGTTATTGAAGATAGTGGCAAAAAATGGAACCACCTGATTGAACGCCATACATTTGATACCGTAGGATTCAAGTTCCTTCCAGTAATACTTCGGCACATTGAACACAGATCCGATGTCATCATACATGAACCTGACATCAAGTCCCTCTGCAGCCTTGCGCTTCAATATCTCCAGTATGGTATCCCACATACATCCCTTGTCCACGATGAAATATTCCATGAATATATACTTCTCCGCGCTCTCAAGGTCTCTGATGAGATCCTCCATCACATCATCGCCTATGGCATAATATTTCACACTGGTGTGCTTATACAGAGGCGCCTCAGCCACATTCTCCATATAATTACATATCCTGTATGTAGGCTCCGACTTTAACTCCTCCGCCGGAACCCAATTGTCCCCCTTGACGTTCTCATATACCTCCTGCTGGAGAACCCGCAGAAAATTCTTTCTGAGTTTTTTAGGTATCAGCACATGTCCATAGAGCACATACATGAGACCTCCCAGCACCGGGAATATGAGTATTGGCACCATCCATGCCATCTTTACCATAGGGTTAGTATCCTTTGTTATAAGATACATTACAACTATTACGCTGAGCAGCTTGAGAGCACCCGATATATAGATATATCTGTCCTGAAGAAAAACAACCCCCAGTATCATGATCGCCAACTGGACGACCACAAGAAAGCACGTTATTACCATTCTGCTTAGCAATCTGTTCAGTATCTTCTTCATATATTTCCTGCCTTTACTGAATTGATGTCACCTTATAATCCTGATCCTCTACTGTCTTCTTGAGCACGCTGTCATCAACGTCTGCCTTGAGAGTGACAACCGCTGTTCCTGTCTCATGGCTGACTACAGCCTCCTGCACCTGGTCAAGGGCCTCAAGACTCTTCTTGACTCTGGCTTCACAATGTCCACACATCATACCTTCGATCTTCATTGTCTTTGTCATAACTTTGTCCTCCTTGATTCTATATCTCTTATTTTTATCATAAATGTCTGTCAAATTCAACCTCAACGCATTTGTAACAACACAAAAACTTGACAGGCTCATGGCAAACGCTCCGAACATAGGATTGAGCGTCCAGCCAAATATCGGGATCCACACGCCGGCGGCAAGTGGTATTCCAATTATATTATATATAAATGCCCAGAAAAGATTCTCTTTTATGTTCTTAACTGTTGCCCTGCTGAGTCTTATGGCCGCCGGAACATCTGTGAGCTCACTCTTCATGAGAACAACATCCGCAGCATCTATGGCTATATCCGTGCCTGCACCTATGGCTATTCCTATATTTGCCCTTGTGAGTGCAGGGGCATCATTTATTCCATCACCAACCATGATCACATGCCCCTTCTGCATGAGATCTCGCACAACGCTCTCCTTGCCGTCCGGACGCACGCCCGCTATTACTCTGTCTACGCCGACCTGCTCTCCTATGGCTTTGGCGGTTCTCTCATTATCACCGGTTAACATAACTACTGAAAGTCCCATCGACTGAAGCTGGCTTATGGCCTCAGCGCTGTCCTCCTTCACAGTATCCGCCACGGCTATTATTCCGAGGACTCTGTAATCTCCGTCAGTCTCCTCGGCAAAGAACATAGGTGTCTTTCCCTGCTGTGATACCTTCTCTGCGTTATCCTTCATCGCCTCAGGTACATCCGCATAGCCCTTTATATAATCCATATTTCCTCCGATGATCTTTCTGCCGTTCAGACTTCCCATCAGACCGTTGCCCGCAACAGCCTTGAAATCGGATACCTCATAATTTTTATCCTTCTGTGCATCACCTGTCTGGTAATTCTCACTGTAATATCTGTCTCTTATACACATCTCCGAGCCCACGAGACGCG
>ENA-OZEB01000485-OZEB01000485.1-human-gut-metagenome-genome-assembly--contig:-NODE-485-length-12282-cov-4.204138_pt1 | contig 12282 bp, 8 predicted proteins | sample MGYA00245060_ERZ653593 | MGnify/ENA primary metagenome ERZ653593 (study PRJEB26926, sample SAMN06164989) | human gut metagenome | biome: ENVO:00009003; feature: ENVO:2100002; material: ENVO:00002003... | reverse complement strand
TTATGCGATCGTCGGCAGCGTCAGATGTGTATAAGAGACAGTATTATGGGTGCCAATGTCGGCACAACAATCACTTCTTGGATTCTCAGCCTTTCGGGTATTGAGGGCGACAGCTTGGTTATGCAGCTTTTAAAGCCGTCGTCTTTCTCTGCCGTGTTTGCCTTTGTAGGAATTATTCTTCTTATGTTCTGCAATTCGGAAAAGAAGAAGCATCTCGGCACAATTTTCCTCGGATTCGGTATTCTTATGGTTGGTATGGATCAGATGAGTGCGGCTGTTGAACCGCTTTCGGATGATCCGACATTCACAGGCTTCCTTACACTCTTTAACAACCCTGTATTCGGTATTCTTGCCGGCGCATTGCTGACCGCAATTATACAAAGCTCAAGCGCCTCTGTCGGTATTTTGCAGGCATTGTCCAAAACAGGCGCAATCAGCTATTCGATGGCAATCCCGATTGTTATGGGACAGAATATAGGCACTTGCGTAACTGCACTTATTTCCTGTATCGGTGCAAAGAAAAACGCAAAGCGTGCCGCATTTGTACATCTTTACTTCAATATTATCGGTACACTTGTAATTTGTGCATTGTTCTACGGTTCTAACCTCTTTATCAACTACGGTTTCCTTAATGATATCGTAGGTCCCGAGAACATTGCGGTTATCCACACAGCATTCAATTTGCTTGCAACTGCAATTCTTCTTCCGTTCAACAAGTATCTTGAAAAGCTTGCCTGCCTTACAATCAGGGATAAGGAAGAGGATTCGGATGTTCCGTTCCTCGATGAGCGTTTTCTCAACACTCCCTCTGTTGCAACAGAGCGTGCAAAGTCACTTGCTGAAAAAATGGCTCGTCTTTCTGAGGGTACGCTCCTCGGCGCACTTGAACTTGTTGACCATTATGACGAAAAGGTTGCGGAAACAATTCATGAAAACGAAGATATGATTGATTCCTATGAGGATGTTATTTCAACCTATCTTGTAAAGCTTAGTTCCAAACAGCCTTCGGCTGACGACAATAAAACTATTCAGCTCATTCTTCACACAATCGGTGATTTTGAGCGTATCAGCGATCATGCGGTAAGCATTGTAAAGGTTGCTCAGGAAATTCACGAAAAGAACATTTCGTTCTCAAAAGAGGCGAAAGCAGGTCTTGCCGTTATGGTTGACGCACTTCGTGAAATTATCAACAACGCTACTGTTGCTTTTGTTGATAATGACCTTGCACTTGCCTCAAAGGTTGAACCGCTTGAACAGGTTATCGACCGTTTGCGTGACAAGCTTAAAGACGCCCATGTTAAGCGTCTTACTAACGGTACCTGTACAATCGAACTCGGTTTTGTATTCTCTGACCTTATCACAAATATTGAGAGAGTTTCCGACCATTGCTCAAACATTGCAATCGGTGTTATTGAAATCAATCGCAACGGCTACGACGCACACGAATATCTCCACGAACTCAAAAATTCAGACGATATTCAGTACAACGCAGATTACAAGGCTTACAAGCAGAAGTACACACTTCCAAAGGAAGCTTTGTCTGTAAGAGAGGTTTCCGTAGGCGTTCCCGCTAACTAAACAAATCTTTTTATAAAATTTAGGGCTACAGAAAAACGAAAGGTTTTTCTGTAGCCCATTTTTTTGCGTGTGAAAGATTTACCTGCGGATTTTTATGCGGTCAGCTTTCGCTTTCGTTAAATACGGAAAAATCCGAGAAGAATTGCAAAGTAGTGAAACACACTTCCTGCAACCGTGAATAAGTGCCATATCGAGTGAAAATATTTTACCTTTTTAATTGCGTAAAATATAATTCCCACCGTGTAGAATACTCCGCCTATTATGAGGAAGATTCCCGAAATTGACGGCATATGTTCCATAAGCGGTTTTATTGCAAAGATTATTACCCAACCCATTCCTATGTAGCAGAATATTGACGGAATCCTTGCTTTTTCAAGGTTGATTGAGTTCATAACTATTCCGAAAATTGCCGATGCCCACACAATTCCGAACAGAATCCAACCAGTCACACCATTGAGGTAGTAAAGAGTAATCGGTGTGTATGTTCCTGCAATCAGCAGAAAAATTGTGTTATGATCCATTATTCGGAAAAATGCTTTTACCTTTTCATTTGTGAAAGAATGATACAGAGTTGACATTGTGTAGAGTATGATGAGCGATGCACCGTAAATGCAAGAGCTGACAACACCCCGCGCATTTGTGTGGATTGCTGCCGTAACGATAAGCACAACCGTCCCTGCAATCGACAACCCTGCACCGACTCCGTGTGACACAGAGTTGAAAATTTCTTCCCCGAGTGTATATTTTCTTTTGAACTTTGCCAAGATGAACCTCCAAAAAATAATCTGTACTAATATTATAAATCATTCCTGCACATATTCAAGATGATTCGTAATGCAAAATATTCCAACGGACTTTATATTTCATCAAAAATGGTTTCTGTTATCCAAATTTCGCAGATTTATTGGTTTGTAATTCAAACTTGTTGAATTTTTATAACATATTGACACAAGAATATTTTGTATAGTATAATTTGCTTAATTTATTTGGCTATAGGAGGAGCGCTTATGCTCAGAATAGAACATTTAACTAAAAAATACGGTGACAAAAAGGCTGTTGACGATTTGTCACTTCATATTCAAAAAGGCGAGATTTACGGCTTTATCGGACACAACGGTGCAGGAAAGACAACAACAATCAAATCCTGCTGTGGAATTCTCAACTTTGACGAGGGCGAAATCTATGTTGACGGTGTGTCGGTAAAAGAAAAACCTCTCGAATGTAAGCGCAAAATTGCTTACATTCCCGACAATCCCGATTTGTATGAGTTTATGACAGGTATTAAGTACCTCAATTTTATTGCCGATATTTTCGGAATCAGCCAGTCTGACCGTCAGGCAAGAATAAGTAAATATGCTGAAATGTTTGAAATTAAAAATGCACTTGCTCAGACAATTGACGGCTATTCTCACGGTATGAAACAAAAACTTGCAATTGTTTCCGCACTCATACATAACCCCAAGCTTATCATTATGGATGAACCGTTTGTAGGTCTTGACCCAAAATCATCCCACCTTCTCAAAACTTTGATGAGAGAGATGTGCGATAACGGCGGTGCGATTTTTTTCTCAACCCATGTGCTTGAAGTTGCCGAAAAGCTTTGCGACAAGGTTGCCATCATCAAAAGCGGCAAACTTATCAAGTCGGGTACAATGGATGAGGTCAAGGGTGATGATTCGCTTGAAGATGTATTCCTTGAACTGGAGGAGAAAGATGCTTAAAACCTTAATTAAACTCCAATTTCAAAAGGCACTTGCACGGTACACCGCAAATTCGTCAAACAAGAAAAAGAACGGCAAAAAAAGTTCGTTTAACTCACCGGCTGTTTATCTTGCTCTTCTCACTTTTGTCGGTGTTGTATTTGCATTTATGTTCTACAATATGTTCAGCATGATGGCACCTATGCTTGCAACATCGGGATTCAGTTGGTTGTATTTTCTCTATGTTATGGGTGCGTCGTTTGTAATCAGCACAATAGGCTGTATTTTCCTTTCGCTCTCACAGCTTTATGAGGCAAAGGATAATGAACTTTTGCTTTCAATGCCTATTCCGCCTCGCAGTATTCTCTTTTGCAGAATGTTGCCACTGTATGCACAAAATCTTCTCTTTTGTGCACTTGTCCAGGTCCCTGCTTTTGCGGCCTATGCAACAAATGTGTCTGTTTCGGTTTCGCTTGTAGTAAGTCAGATTGTGATTCTGCTTTTAGTTCCGCTTTTAAGCCTGAGCGTTTCGTGCATTCTCGGCTGGCTGATTGCATTTGTAACATCAAGGACAAGACATAAAAATGTTGTGACAATCGTATTTTCACTTGTTTTTTTTGCACTGTATTTTTACCTTTATTATCAGGCAGAGGACCTTGTAAAAACACTCGCTGCAAATTCAATTGGTATCGGTGCAAATATAATGGACAGTGCATATCCGCTTTATCTCACAGGACTTGGCGCATCGGGCGACTTGTTGCCGCTTTTGGGTGTTGCTGTCGTAATTATTGCGTTCTTTGCAGTTGTTTATGCGGTGCTTTCTCACAGCTTCATAAAGCTTGCAACAGCGAAAAAGGGTGCGAAGAAAGCCGTGTATAAGGAGAAAACCCTGAAAGTAAGTTCTGCATCAAAGGCGCTTTTACGCAAAGAAAGAATGATGTTCACAGGCAACGCAACCTATATGCTTAACAGCGGACTCAGTGCGTTAATTATGGTAGGCGGAACAATTTATGCGGTGTTCCAGTTCAATATGGTGAATACACTTCCGAGTGAATTTACCGACATTATTTCGGTATATCTTCCGCTGATAATTTCATTCGTTATTGCAGTTGGACCGATTTCTGCGGCATCAATTTCAATGGAAGCTAAAAACCTTTGGCTTATGCAGTCGCTTCCTGTATCACCGTTGCAGGTGCTTACGCAAAAGCTGAAACTTCACTTTATTGTAAACGGCGTTGTTTCACTTGTCCCGTCAATTGTTCTTTCAATAATGTTCGCAATGAAACCGGTTAATGTTATTATCACAATTCTTATTCCGATAATTTTCTCGTTGTTCTCGGGTCTTCTCGGACTTATGTTTGACCTGAAAAAGCCAAAGCTTGACTGGAATACAACCGCTGAAGCAGTAAAACAGAGTGCAAGCGTTATGCTTTCGTTATTGCTTTCAGTTCTTGCCGTATGCGTACCTGCTATTGCGTATCCGGTTCTTCTCAGCTTTGAAATTGAAATTTCGACAGAAATTTTCCTCGCCTGCACAGCATTTTATTTTATCCTCATCAGCCTTCCAATCTGGTATTGGATTAAGAATAAAGGCACAAAGGTTTTTGCAAATCTTTAAAACAGAATATCAAAATTAAGAATAAACCTCCGAAAATTTGCAGATAATATTTGCAGAATGTTTCGGAGGTAATTTTTATGAGTAATAATATGGACTTGGGTTATGAGATGTTTTGCTATCAGTGTGAGCAGACTGCGAACGGAAAGGGTTGCACACGGCTCGGTGTTTGCGGAAAAACTCCCGAAATTGCAAATCTTCAGGATTTACTTATCTTTCAGCTGAAGGGCATAAGCTGTTACGGCAAGGTGCTTATTGAAAAAGGTCAGCACATTGACAAGGACATTGTTCGCTTTGTGGAAAACTGCCTTTTTACAACGCTGACGAATGTAAACTTTGATGCCGATGTGCATGTGTCGCTTTTGCGTGAATCTCAGCAAATCAAGGAAAAACTTCGTGAAGTTGTGGGCGAAATCAAAAATCATACTCTGCACGCAACCTACAATCTTCCCGAAACAAAGTCGGAAATGCTCAAAGACGCACCGCTTGCGGGAATTATGTACGAAAAGTCGCTTGACCCCGACATCCGCTCTTTAAGACAGACAATTGTTTACGGTCTCAAAGGCATAAGCGCCTACGGTCATCAGGCTCGTGAACTCGGCTATTTCAGCGATCAGGTTGACGATTTTTACATCACTGCACTTGAGGCGACAACGGATGATTCGCTCACGGTTGAGGAGCTTATCAGAATGACGATGAGAACGGGTGAAAATGCTCTTGAAGTTATGAAAAAACTTGATGAAGCAAACACTGAAACCTACGGCAATCCGTCACCGCACAAGGTTGATGTTCACATCAAAAAAGGTCCGTTTATTATTGTGTCGGGTCACGATTTGAAAGACCTTGAAATGCTCCTTGAACAGTCAAAGGGCAAGGGCATAAATGTTTATACTCACGGCGAAATGCTACCGTGTCACGGCTATGACGGTTTAAAAAAATATCCGCATCTTATCGGCAATTTCGGCGGTGCATGGCAAGATCAGCAAAAGCAGTTTGACAATATCCCCGGTTGTATTCTTATGACGACAAACTGCCTTATGCGGCCGAGAGATTCGTACAAAGACAGAATTTACAGTACAAATGTTGTCGGCTGGGAGGGCGTTAAGCACATCGGCAAAAAGGAAAACGGCGACAAAGATTTCAGCGAAATTATTCAGCAGGCAATTGAACTCGGTGGTTTTAAGGAAGATGTTGAACCGCACGAAATTCTTGTGGGATTCGGTCATCACGCTACGCTTTCATATGCCGATAAAATTGTCGAGGCCGTCAAAAGCGGAAAAGTCAGACACTTTTTCCTTATCGGCGGTTGTGACGGTGCAAGACCGGGCAGAAATTACTACACGGAGTTTGCCGAAAATGTTCCGAAAGACTGCATAATTATGACGCTCGCTTGCGGAAAATACCGCTTTAACAAGCTCGAATTCGGTGACATCGACGGCTTGCCGAGATTACTCGACATCGGTCAGTGCAACGATGTTTACTCCGCAATCTGCATTGCCGTAGCACTTGCCGATGCGTTTGATACAGATGTAAACGGCTTGCCGTTGTCGCTAATTGTTTCGTGGTATGAGCAAAAGGCGGTTGCCGATTTGCTGGCACTTTTAAGCCTCGGAATAAAGAATATCTACCTCGGCCCGACACTCCCTGCATTTTTAAGCCCGAATGTGTTGCAGTATTTGTCAGAAACATTCGGCTTGCGTCCAATCAGCAACGCAGAAGATGACCTGAAAACCTGCCTTAAACAGAATGTTTGATGATATACTGTAGCGGCGAACACGGTTCGCCGCTACAAATTGTTTCCAACAATTGACCGTAAAAAATGGCTAACGGTTTGTCATACAACAAAAAACGGAGCAGACTGAATTGTGTCTGCTCCGTTTTTGAAAGAGATATTTATGAAAATACTACTGAGTTACTTTTTCTTCCGATTTTTTATTTTCCATTTCCGATTCAAGTTCTTCTTCAATTTGTTTTATTTCATCGTCACGCCGTTTGCCCTTTGTAAAGTAGGAGAACGGGGCAGAAATCAGGATTGCTCCGTAGTATGTAATGAATCTCCACATAAGGATTGCCGGCTTGATTTTGCTTATTGCACCGATTTTGAAGAACGAACCGAAGTACATTGTGAATGCAAGCTCCGCACCGCCCGATGCACCGGGGAGCGGTATAAGGTTTGCCGTGAACAGCACGAATGACTGAATACAGATTGAATCATAGAATGAAAGTGTCGGCTGACCTGCCGCTCTTGCAATCGGTGCCATACCGAACGCAATATATATGAGATAGGGGATTGAAAGAATTAAAATTACCTGAATGAATACAAGTGCATAAATCACAACAAGCCGTTTTACGCTTGAAAAAAGCTGTTTGTTTGTGTCGTGAAACATATCAACTTCTTTGTGAAGTCTTTCAACCTTTTTTTCGGGATTTTTAATGAACTTGAACTTTTTCATAATCTTATAAATAAGATTGATGAGCTTGTTTGTAACCTTGTGGCTGAATGAAACAAGCAGGAACAAAGCCGTCATTGCAAGCTGAACGGTAAATCCGAAAATAATGAAAAGTGTTGACCAGATGTTTGTAAAAGCATCGCTGAAATAGTTGAACCTTGTGATAACGGCAATAACGCTGACAGCGGTCATTACTATCTGATACACAATGAACTTTTGCGTCATACAAGCCGAACCGAAGCCTACGCTTATGTTCTTTTTTGACATAAGGTAAAGCTGCATAGGCTGTCCGCCTGTACTTGACGGTGTAATCGCACTGAAGAATACTCCGACAAATGCGACCTTCAAAGCCTCAATAAAGCTGAAATTCTCATACTTTGACCGCACATATATCAGCGTGACAACAGCGTCAACAAGGATGTTCAAATCATAAATAAGCAAAGCCGCAAGGATAATCAGCATATTGCAGCCGTCAGGCTTTTTGAGCAAGTCGATCAGACCGTCCTCCGAAACAAAGAAGTATATGATCAGATAAATCGAGATTGCCACAACAGCGAGATTAAATATCAGCTTTCCGCTGATTCTGAATTTTTTCTTTTCCAAATAAATCTTCTCCTGTGTGTTAAAAGTTGTTATTCAATTGTAGTGGGCATCAAATGTCACAACTGTGGCATTTGGGCAGAATAATATATTCTATATCATACTTTTTTTTAATAAGAAAATCAACAACAAATTTGTAATAAATTGCCGCATGAGAAAATAAATTTATAAATCCACGCTTTTTTATTTTACCGAATGTACTTATTTTAGCATTTGTTCATTACACATAAAGAATTTAAAACTTGCACCCAAACTTTAGCTGTGATAAAATAATACGGTAATATGTGCGGAGGTGTTCGTATGGATACTATGAGTGTGAACGGAAAAGATTTTACCGTCATTAAGCTTCTCGGAAAAGGCAAGGGCGGTTATTCCTACCTTGTGTCAGACGGAGAACACAATTATGTTTTAAAGCAGATTCACCACGAGCCGTGTTCATACTATACCTTCGGTAACAAAATTCAAAGTGAGCTTAACGATTACGAACGGCTGAAAAATGCCGGGCTTAGACTGCCGAAGCTTATTGACTGCGATGTAGAAAACGAGAGGATTCTTAAAGATTACATTGACGGCAAAACCGCATATGAGCTTGTTTTGCAGAATGAGATGAAACCCGAATATATTGAGCAGATTCGTGAAATGTGCAGACTGTTGAATCCAAAAGGAATTAACATAGATTATTTCCCGACAAATTTCATTTTAAACAACGGACTTTTGTGGTACATCGACTACGAATGTAACGATTATATGGAGGAGTGGAATTTTGAAAACTGGGGAATAAAGTATTGGAGCAAAACGAAGGAATTTTGTGAATACCACGAAAACAATAAATAACGGAGTGAACTTATGGACTTTTTCAGTACAAATCTTTTTAACTGGTACGGACTTGCTTTTGCAATTGCTTTGCTTGTACCCGACATCGTCTATATAAAAAGCAACAGAATAGACAGAACAATTTTTGATAACAGGGCTATGCTTTACATAGAAAGAATCGGAAAATATTGCAGTATTTTCCTTATGGGAATCAACATCGGCGTGCTTGAGGGCGGTTTTACAAAGCCGATTATGGAAACCTTTTGGATAATCTCAACCTGTGTTCTGACGGTCGTTGCACTTATTTTGTGGTTTTTATGCTTTAACAGATTTTCAAAATTATGGGCATATCTTCTTACAGCCGTAACCGCAGTAATTTTTATGATGAGCGGACTTTTGCAGGTTAAAACGCTTTTGCTCACGACAGGCGTGGTGTACCTTATCGGACAGCTTTATGTTACAAATAAGTATGTAAAATCAAAAATGCAATAATTGTGTAAAATATTGTAAAAAGATATTGCAATATTGTTTGTTTGGTACTATAATGACCTTTGGCTGACAAATATTTGTTTTTTGACTGGAGGTGAAAAGATGAATGTTATTATGCTTTTAAAGCATAAAGATTCTTTAAAATATATTTATGAGGACAATACCCTAAGACAGGGACTTGAAAAAATGCGTGCTCACAGCTACACCGCTATCCCTGTTATAACCCGTGACGGAAAATATGTCGGCACGGTGAGCGAGGGTGACTTTTTGTGGCATATAATTGACAAAAAGACTTCGGGCGATATCGAAGAACAGGAAGAATTTCGTATCCGTGACATACTCCGTCCCGACTTTAATCCGGCGGTTAAAATTTCGGTAGGTATGGACGAGCTTCTTGCACGGGCAATGAACCAGAACTTTATCCCCGTAACCGATGACATCGGTACTTTTATCGGTATCGTAACCCGTCAGGATATCATCAGATATTTTGTCAATAAATAAGATACATAAAACAAGGCGGATGCTGAAAATTGCATCCGCCGTTTTAGTTATGACAGAAACTGAATTTTAAATATACAGAAATCTACATATCAACTTCAGATTAATGTATTACAATCAAAGTACGGTGAGGAAAATGTACAACATTCTTTTGGTTGAGGACGATAAAAATATTCGTGAAATGCTTGTCGAATATTTTTCAAAAAGAGATAAAGAAAAATTTAATATCACCCTTGCGGAAAACGGCTTAAAGGGACTTGATAAGGCATATGAGAACAGCTATGACCTTTTGCTCCTTGATGTAATGCTCCCCGAAATGGACGGTCTTACGCTTTGCAAAGAAATCCGCAGATACAGCGATGTGCCGATTATGTTCATCACGGCAAGAACAAGCGAGGCGGATATGCTCAACGGCTACGCTCTCGGCTGTGACGATTACATTGTAAAGCCGATTGCTCTGCCCGTATTTTATGAAAAGGTGAAAGCCCTCATCAAGCGTTCAAAAGGACTTGTACGGCACAATTTGCTTACGGTGGGGAATGTTTCGCTCAATCCGAACAACGGTGTTGTTGTGTCCGACGGTGAAGAAGTAACCCTTACCGCAAAGGAATATGCTATTCTTAAAATTTTGTTAGAGAATAAAAACAGCGTTGTGTCCCGTGAAAAAATCATCACAGCCGTGTGGCACTATGACACAATGATTGATGAAAGAGTACTTGACACGCATATCAAAAATATCCGAAAAGCATTGGGCGAAAATGCGTCTGTTTTGAAAACGGTAATACGGCGAGGGTATAAGGCGGAGGATAAAAAATGAAATCAAGATATATCAAACGGCGAAAAAAGTTTCATTACATTATAATTTCCGTAACAATAATTGTGTGTCTGCTGGGAACGGTTTTTACCTCTCTTGCAATACTGAACAGTTCAAGGGATTTACTCATAGCCAACGCAGTAAATGAACTGAATACAAAGATGGACTATATTAAAAACGGCATCGTAACAAGTCCGAATAATTCCTACAATGAGTATGTGGCGCTGATTAATGAAAATGTTGACAAGGGCAATACATACTTTCAATTAACCTATGATAACGATATGACGATTACGACAGACAATGTACTGACTGTCCATTATAATGATATCAACGGCGGAATATTGGATATGGGTACAGAAAATTATATTAGGTTTGATGTACTTAAAAATTTGCTCAGTGATAATGAGTATAAAGAAATTTGCGGATATCTCAACACTCCGACTGATAATGACGGAAATTACTATATCTTGATTTGCAAAAAGTTTTATGAAAGCGAAAAATACGGCTATGTCCCTTGTCAGCTTGAGGTTCTAAAGACCAACAAAGTGAATGATTGGTATGTTCAGGATGAAGTTGTTAAAACATATAGCTTTGACCTTAGCAAATATGATTATCTGACCATAGAAGAATTAGAGGCTTCTCCGTTTGAAAATGACGAAATGCACCGTAATATAATTGATAAGGACTTTTTCCTTGGAAAAAGCAAACCGAAATACTCCCAAAAAGATGTTGAAAAAATCCTGAGTGACATCCTGAGTGACAACAGTCTGTTTACAGACATCTATGATGAGACTGGGGCAGTTCCTGACGGGATTTTTAAATATTATGTATTAATGGGAGATTCCCTTTATTATACCGAAAATCATATGATAAACAACTCGCCGAATGAATATAAAGAGGTTACAAGAGTATTTCATATTACTTCTTTAAAAGAAATAAATCTGCTTGATGATTGCCTATGGAAGTTTATAACGGTATTTGCTGTTGCGTTTACGATAATGGCGGTGGTGATTACGGTTGAAATTTTCTCGTGGAAAGATTTTAAAAGGCGAACCGCACAGGAGGAAACCCGTCTTGAAATGACAAATGCAATTGCGCACAATCTCAAAACCCCCTTGTTTGTCATAGGCGGTTTTGCGGAAAATCTTAAAAATGAGGAAGACACCGAAAAGAGACTTCACAACATAGAAATCATTCAGCAACAGACTGAGGAAATGGACATTCTTATTCACAGAATGCTCGATTTGTCACGATTCGATTCGCCCGCATTAAAGCTGAATTGCGAAGTTTTTGACTTTAAACCGTTTATTGAGAAAATTCTTGAAAATTATTATGTTCACACAGAACACGAAATTATTTTCATTTACAACTCAAAGGCAAAAATTAAGGCTGACCCTGCCATGCTTAAAACGGTGCTTGAAAATCTTATCGACAATGCCGAAAAATATTCCGATTACGGTTCGGATATCACAATTAATGTTTCGGATGATGTATTGTCAATCAGCAATCAATGCTCGTCATTTGACAGGGAAAATCTCTCAAAATTGTGGCAACCTTATTTCAGAGCCGCAAAGGGAGATAATAAGAGTGGCAGCGGAATAGGACTTTCAATAGTAAAATCCGCCCTTGAAATGCATGGATTCAAATATAAAGCCGAATTTGAAAACGGGATTATAACCTGTCTCTTATACACATCTCCGAGCCCACGAGACGCGTAGTAAT
>ENA-OZEB01000476-OZEB01000476.1-human-gut-metagenome-genome-assembly--contig:-NODE-476-length-12460-cov-5.500121_pt1 | contig 12460 bp, 9 predicted proteins | sample MGYA00245060_ERZ653593 | MGnify/ENA primary metagenome ERZ653593 (study PRJEB26926, sample SAMN06164989) | human gut metagenome | biome: ENVO:00009003; feature: ENVO:2100002; material: ENVO:00002003... | reverse complement strand
CTACACTTATGCGATCGTCGGCAGCGTCAGATGTGTATAAGAGACAGGTATAATGAGTACGTTGCAGGTAAATATATAAACAGACAGATAATGATGGCAGTTCCAAAAGTTATTCTGTTTGTTCATAAAAATGGCAGAATATAAAAAATGACGGCTATATGGCAGTTATTCAGAAATATAAATCTTAACGAAGAGGAGAAATAAGACAATGGCAACTAAGATTGATATTATTTCCGGTTTCCTTGGAGCCGGTAAAACTACATTGATTAAGAAACTTCTGAAAGAGGCTTATGCAGATGAGCAGGTTGTACTGATCGAGAATGAATTTGGTGAGATTGGCATTGACGGTGGTTTCCTGAAGGAAGCGGGAATCCAGATCCGGGAAATGAATTCCGGATGTATCTGCTGTTCATTAGTGGGAGATTTCGGCACTTCTCTGAAAGAGGTTGTGGACAAATATCATCCGGACAGAATCCTGATCGAGCCATCAGGTGTTGGTAAACTTTCAGATGTTATCAAGGCAGTACAGGGTGTTCAGGGAGATGTGGATATCGTTCTGAACAGCTATACAACTGTAGTTGATGCAAAGAAGTGCAAAATGTATATGAGAAACTTTGGTGAGTTCTTTGATAATCAGGTTGAATATGCAGGTGCGATCATCATGAGCCGTACAGATATCATTGATGAGAAGAAAGCACAGCAGGCGATGGAACTTCTTCGTGGAATTAATGCGAAAGCTGCTATTATCACCACTCCGATTGAGAAACTGGACGGAAAGAAAATCCTTGAGGTTATGGAGAAACCGGTATCTCTTGAGGAAGAACTGATGTCTGAGGAAGAGGTATGCCCGGAGTGCGGACATGTACATGAACATGGAGAGCATCATCATCACGATCACGACCATGATCATGAATGTGGCTGTGGACATGATCACGAAGAACATGAACATCATCACCATGACCACGACCATGAATGCGGCTGTGGACATGATCATGAGGAACATGAGCATCATCACCACGATCACGACCATGAATGCGGTTGCGGACATGATCATCATGATCATCACCATCATCACGCAGATGAGGTATTTACAAGCTGGGGACGTGAGACTATCAGGAAATACACAAGAGAAGGTCTTGAGAAGATGCTTGAGGCTCTTTCTGCTTCTGAAGATTACGGTATTATTCTTCGTGCAAAGGGAATGCTTCCTGCAGAAGACGGAACATGGATTTATTTTGACATGGTTCCGGAGGAAACAGAGATCCGTGAAGGTGCACCGGAATACACAGGCCGTCTCTGCGTGATCGGCTCCAAACTGAAAGAAGATAAGCTTGCAGAATTATTCGGGCTTGCATAATGATCATGAGGAAACAGCGATTTATGGCAATCCTCTAAAATACTGCATCTGGATTCAGCTCATCAGAGTGTGAAATCCTCTCGTCATAGATGCGCGACTGAATGATTTCGGCAGATAATAACAGAATCAGAATAAAGATAAAGGAATAAATTATATGATGGATGATATCAGAGTTCCCATTTATTTGGTTACGGGATTCCTGGAAAGCGGAAAGACTACTTTCCTGGATTTTACATTGCAGCAGGAGTATTTTGCCATTGACGGCAAAACTCTGTTGATCCTTTGCGAAGAAGGCGAAGAAGAATATGATATGGATAAACTGAAACTTACAAACACAGTTGTGGAAGTGATCGAGGATGAAGAAGATCTGACACCACAGCGTCTGGCTGCCATGGATATCATCCATCAGCCGGAGCGTGTTGTGATCGAGTACAACGGAATGTGGCTTGTAAGTAAGTTTGAGCAGATGGAGCTTCCGGAAGGCTGGGGCATTGAGCAGGAGATTACCTGTGTGGATGCAACTACTTATCAGGTTTATATGGCAAACATGAAATCTCTGTTCATGGATATGATCAGAAATACAGATATGGTTGTATTTAACCGCTGTAAAGAGGGAGATCCGCTTCCTGCATACAGACGAGGGATCAAGGTCGCAAATCAGAGTGCAGAGGTTATCTTTGAAAATGAAGAGGGCGAGATGGATGACATTTTCCAGGATGAGATGCCGTTTGATATCAATGCACCGATCATTGAGATTCCACCGGAAGATTATGGTATCTGGTTTGTGGATGCCATGGATAATCCGGATAAATATGTAGACAAAATTGTCCGCTTTAAAGGACGTGTCATGAAACCACGTGGAATGGGAAGTAAATTCTTTGTTCCGGGACGTGTGGCAATGACCTGCTGCGCAGATGATACCACTTTCCTTGGATACGTGTGCAGAAGCGATTATGCACCGCATATCAAAGAGGGCAGCTGGGTAGAAGTAACAGCGAAGGTCGCATTTGAGAACCGTACAGAATATCAGGGTGAGGGCATTGTTCTTTATGCAAGTGATGTGAAAGAATGCGAGCCGCTTAAGGAAGAGATGGTATATTTTAATTAATTATCTTAGCGTGTGTTTGAAAAATGTTTTCCGCAAGACGTGCGTTACAATTTGCAGGACTGGTTTTTGAACACACTTTAGAGGATGTAAAAAAATAAATTTGACATCAGGACAGGTATGGTAATTCCGGAAAATGGTGTTAAATTAAGCAGGAGACACATATATGTATTTAGTAGTTGGCCTGGGAAATCCTGGGAAACAGTATGAAGCAACACGCCACAATATGGGATTTGATACCGTTGACCGTCTGGTAGAGGATTACAATGTCCCTCAGGGTGGTGTGAAATTTAATGCCATGTACGGTAAAACCATGATCGGCGGAGAGAAAGTGATTCTTATGAAGCCGCTTTCTTTTATGAACCTGAGTGGCGGTCCTGTTCGTGAGATGGCGAATTATTTTAAAATTGATCCGGAATCAGAGCTTATTGTTATTTATGATGATATTGATCTGGAGCCCGGGCAGCTTCGCATCCGCAAGCAGGGAAGTGCGGGTGGACATAACGGGATCAAAGATATTATCCGCCAGCTTGGCACAGAGAAATTTCTCCGTATCAAAGTAGGAGTTGGTGCAAAGCCGAAGGGATGGGATCTGGCAGATCATGTACTTGGCAGATTTTCCACAGAAGACAGGAAACTTGTGGATGAAGCAATAGCAAAGGCGGCAAAGGCTGTGGATATCATAATCTCACAGGGTACAGATGCAGCCATGAACGAATATAACAGAAAAGTACCTGTACAGAAATAAGCAGACAGGAAACAGATGATTGTTCAGCAAAAGGTATAGAAAGCGGTAACTGGAAACAGAAGCCGCTTTTATTACGTCGAAGGATCATGAGGGGTGAAGATGAAAGCATTTTTAACACCTCTGCAGGGGCTTGCAGAGTTTGAACAGATTAAAGAAAAAAGCAAAACGAATAAGGGAATCCTGCAGGTTTCGGGGTGTATGGAATCGCAGAAATCTCATCTGATGTACGGACTTTCCGGGATTGCACCTTATCGTCTGATCCTGGCGGAGGACGAACGCCGCGCCAGAGAAATTTATGAAGATTACAGATTTTATGACAGAAAAGTGTATTCTTATCCTGCGAAAGATCTTCTGTTCTTTCAGGCAGATATCCATGGAAATCTGCTGATACGTCAGAGGATGAAGGTCATTAAGGCGTTACTGGAAGAGAAAGAACTGACAGTTGTTACAAGTATTGACGGATGTATGGATTTTTTGGAATCTCTGGAAAAGATAAAAGAACAGCTGATTCATTACGAAAGTGACAGCACCGTAGACACAGAACAGCTGAAGAACCAGCTGGTGGTTTTAGGTTACGAGCGGGTAGGACAGGTGGAAATGCCGGGGCAGTTCTCTGTGCGTGGCGGTATTGTGGATATTTACTGTCTCACTGAGGAAAATCCATGGAGAATCGAGCTTTGGGGAGATGAGATTGATTCTATCCGGAGTTTTGATCCGGAGAGTCAGCGTTCTCTGGAAAATCTGGAAGAACTTACGATCTATCCGGCGGTGGAGCATATAGGGGACAAGGATATGGTTTCCTTCCTGGATTATTTTCCGGAGGAAAGAACCATAATCTTTCTGGATGAACCAAACCGACTGACTGAGAAAGGCGGGGCTGTAGAAGAAGAGTACAGACAGAGCCGTATGCACAGAGAGGAAAAAGGCAGCCGGAATCTGCCGGAAAACTGGCTTTGTTCTTTTGAACAGCTTCAAAAAGAACTGAATAAACGCAACTGTATTTCTGTATGTGCGCTGGAACCGAAACAGGCAGGCTGGAAAGTGCGGGAGAAATTTTACCTGGAGGTAAAATCAATCAGCGCTTATAACAACAGTTTTGAACTTCTGGTAAAAGATCTTCATCAGTATAAGAAACAGGGATACAGGATCGCGTTGCTTTCCGGTTCCCGCACAAGGGCCGAGAGGCTGGCAAAGGATCTTCAGGAAGAGGGACTGGCAGCCTTTTATGGACAAGATTATGACAGGGAGATCTGTCCGGGCGAGATCATGGTGGTTTATGGCCATGCAAAGAAGGGCTTTGAATACCCGTTGATCAAGTTTGCGGTAATGACAGAATCTGACATTTTTGGACAGGAACAGAAAAAAAAGAAGAAAAAAAATTACAGTGGAAGCCGTATTCAGGATTTTGCGGAGCTTTCTATCGGCGATTTTGTTGTCCATGAAAAGCATGGTCTTGGTATTTACCGAGGAATTGAAAAAGTTGAAGTAGACAGGATCGTTAAAGATTATATTAAAATTGAATACAGAGGCGGAAGCAATCTCTATATTCCTGCTACTCAGCTTGACTGTCTGCAGAAATATTCAGGGGCAGATGCTTCAAAGGCTCCGAAGCTGAACAAACTTGGTACTCAGGAGTGGAATAAAACAAAGAGCAAGGTTCGTGGGGCAGTTAAAAATATTGCAAAAGAATTGGTAGAGCTTTATGCAGTGCGTCAGGAAAAGGAAGGATATGTCTGTGGTCCTGATACTGTATGGCAGAGAGAATTTGAAGAAATGTTTCCATATGAAGAGACAGAGGATCAGCTCAGTGCTATTGAGGATGCCAAACGTGATATGGAGAGTACCAGGATTATGGACCGGCTTATCTGCGGGGATGTGGGATACGGCAAAACAGAAGTGGCGCTGCGTGCCGCATTTAAGGAAGTACAGGAGAGCAGACAGGTAGCTTATCTTGCACCTACAACGATCCTTGCGCAGCAGATTTATAATACCTTTGTGCAGAGGATGAAGGAATTTCCGGTACGTGTGGAACTGTTGTGCAGATTCCGGACCCCGGCACAACAGAAGAAGGCAATCGAAGATCTGAAAAAAGGTCAGGTGGATGTGATCATTGGAACGCACAGAATCCTTTCCAAAGACGTACAGTTCAAAAATCTTGGCCTGTTGATCGTTGATGAGGAACAGCGGTTTGGAGTTACGCATAAGGAAAAAATCAAGCAGTTAAAGAAGGATGTGGATGTCCTTACACTGACTGCAACGCCCATTCCCCGTACTCTTCATATGAGCCTGATCGGAATCCGGGATATGAGTGTCCTGGAGGAACCTCCTATGGACAGAATGCCGATCCAGACATATGTTATGGAATATGATGAAGAGACAGTCCGAGAGGCTATCAACAGGGAATTGCGCAGAGGCGGACAGGTTTATTATGTTTATAATCGAGTGACGGATATTGCAGATGTTGCCCTGCGTATTGCGAAGCTGGTGCCGGACGCAAGGGTGGATTTTGCTCATGGCCAGATGAGTGAGAGGGAACTGGAGAATGTGATGTATTCCTTTGTAAACGGGGATATTGATGTGCTGGTTTCCACCACGATCATTGAGACAGGGCTGGATATTTCCAATGTAAATACTATGATTATCCATGATTCAGACAGATACGGGCTTTCTCAGCTTTATCAGCTTCGGGGAAGGATCGGGCGTTCCAACAGAACTGCCTATGCGTTTCTGATGTACAGAAAGAATGTGATGCTGAAGGAGACGGCTGAGAAGCGTCTGGCTGCGATCCGCGAGTATACGGATCTGGGAAGCGGATTTAAGATTGCAATGAGAGATCTGGAACTTCGAGGTGCCGGAAATCTGCTGGGTGCGCAGCAACATGGACATATGAATGCGGTTGGATATGATCTTTATTGTAAGATGCTCAATGAAGCAGTGAAAGAGGCGAAGGGTATTCATACAATGGAGGATTTCGAGACATCGGTTGATCTGAATGTTGATGCGTATATTCCTGATTCCTACATCAGTAATGAATTTCAGAAGCTGGATATTTATAAAAGAATTGCGGGGATTGAGACACAACAGGATTATGATGATATGCTGGAAGAACTTCTGGACCGTTTCGGAGAACCCGGAAAGGCAGTGCTGAATCTTCTGGCGATTGCGAAGTTAAAGGCGATTGCTCATCAGGGGTATGTAACGGAAATAAAGCAGACTGGAAAAACAGTCCGGTTTACCCTTTATGAGAAAGCAAGGCTGAATACAGAAGGCTTTCCGGCTCTTATGCAGAAATACAGAAGAGGTCTGCAGTTTAAGAATGAGCAGGAACCGAAATTTATCCTGGAACCACAGGGGAATCTGATCCTGGCATTGACGGAATTTGCAGAGGAACTTAAGAGCATGGCGGAAAATATGTGAAATATACTACATATTTTTCGATTTGCCTTGCCCTTCGCAGGAAAAAAGTTTATACTCTAATAACAGTACATTCTGGGAAAGTGGTATGGAAGAAAGACCAGATTGATAATATGGAGGAAGAAATGAAAAAAATGGTAAAGAGAACAGCCGTTGTGACACTGGCAGGTGTGATATCAGTTGGTATGCTTTCCGGCTGTGGAAGTAAAACATTAGATGGAACAAAGACAGTGGCTACTGTTGACGGAACAGATATTCCGCTTGGAGTTGTAAGTCTTTATGCCCGCGAACAACAACAGCAGACAACAACCATGTATTTAAATTATATGGGAAGTGCAGATAATATCTGGGATCAGACAGCAGGTGATGATTCAGATGAGACTTATGGTGATCAGGCAGTGACAAGCAGTCTGGAGTCTGTTGAGAAGATGTATATTCTCAAAGAGAAGGCTGCGGATTATAACGTAGAGCTTACAGATGATGATGAAGCAGCGATCGCAGATGCAGCATCACAGTTTATGGCTGCAAACAGTGAAGAGACAATTAAGGAACTTGCGGTAACGGAAGATCAGGTAAAAACACTTCTGGAGCTTCAGACAATTCAGAAGAAGATGTATGATCCGGTTGTAGCAGAAGGAAAGATCACAGTTTCTGATGATGAAGCGAATCAGACAACCTTCACTTATGTAAGTATCTCTACAAGCGGTGATGATATAACTGATGAGGAGAAAAAGACTAAGAAAGAACAGGCTCAGGAGATTCTGGATAAGATGAAAGAGGATCCTACAGCAGACATGAGTGAGATTGCCAAAGGTGTAGATGACAGTTATTCTGCAGTACAGGGTAACTTTACAACCAAAGAGAGCAAAGATGAGGATGAAGATTCCGGCAGCGAGGCATATCCGGATGAGGTTCTGAAGGTTCTGCGAGGACTGAAGGACGGAGAAGTTGCAGACAATATTATTGAGACTGACACAGGATACTATGTAGTAAGACTTGACAAGATCAATGATGAAGATGCCACAGCTTCCAAGCGAGAATCTCTTCAGAATTCCAAAGAAAGTACCTATTTTACAGATACAACTGCTAAATGGCTGGATGAGGCAGATGTAAAGGCGGTTAAGAAAGTCATTAAGACACTTAAGATTACTGACAAACATACCTTCATGGCACCGACTCCTACCCCGGTTCCGGAAACACCGACACCTGAAGTGACAGAAGAGGCAACTCCAACACCGGAAACAGAGGAAGTTACAGAAACACCTGCAGCAGAGGATACAGAGACAACAGAGACTCCAGCGGCAGAGGAAGAAGCAGCAGAAACTACTGAAACACCGGAAGCAACACCGACAGAAGCAGCTAAATAAGAAAATCCGAACTGTCAGTAGCTTGCTGATAGGAATTGAGTATTGTAAATTAAAACAGCTATGATGAAAACCTGAGTGTTTTCACATAGCTGTTTTTAAGTTTAAATAAATCCGAAATCATTCTCCTAAATATGCAAAAATAACACAGATAAATAGAGATATGATAATACGTTATTTTGTATGTTCTGCTAAATGAGATGGAAATGCTTCAAAGCATTGGCAATTCCGTTATCTTCGATATTGGTTGTCTGGTAAGTGCAGTGAGGCAGGATCAGGGGATCCGAGTTGCCCATTGCGATGCTGTTTCCGGCGAACTGCAGCATAAGAAGATCGTTCGTGCTGTCGCCGAATGCATAGGTGTCTTTGACCGGAACCCCAAGGCGGTCTGCCAGAAACCGGATTCCGGTTGCTTTGCTGAGATTTTTCTGAGTCAGTTCCCAGGCCTTGTCTTCATGTATGAAACACAGAAAATGTTCATCTGCAAATTTGCGGAAAGTTTCCATATCAGAATCAGCAGACGGAAAAGCCAGAAACTTGTCAAATGTAAAATGGTTGTATGTTTCGGGCGGGTAGAGAGCCAGATCTTCTACTATAACTTCTGCTTTCAGCTTCTGAACAGTTTCAGGAACAGCACATGAACTGCTGTCATATAAAATTTTATCCGGGCGTTCAAAAAACGCAGGAATTCTGCATTCCCGCAGTAATTCTGTTGTTTTACGGCAAAGCGGATTTGGAATAGAACTGGAAAACAAAAGCTCTTCATTCATATAAATCTGGCTGCCGCATCCGCATACATAGCCGTCGAATCCCATTTCTTTAATGATTTCCGGAATCATTGTATAGGTACGTCCGGAATTGATGAAAAGGAGATGACCATTATAGCGGGCTTCTTTTAAAGCCTGTTTCGCACTGTCCGGAACTGTCCATGGGTAAGGGGTTAACAGGGTTTTGTCAATGTCAAAAAATAAGAGTTTACGATTATTCTCCATCAGATGTCTCCTCTGTCTCAGTATCTGTATTGTCATAAAATTCGTCATCAGAAGGATTTTCATTTCCTGTATGTACGCGGATTCCGTTCAGTTCAATTTCGCCTTCCATTGGGATCACAAGGCACTTGCGTCCGTCAATTACGAGTGTTTCCACAAGATCGGCACGTTCAGGATCTACGTGGACTACAACATCCGGGGTTTTGATCTCGAATCTTTTTGTATTGGTGATGTTGGAAGCAACCAGAGAGGATTTTTCCCCGGCTGTGATCTCGTATTGTTCATCAAATGACTGTAGTTTTTCATCTTCTACGCCGCATTCTTCAAAGAGGCGTTTTACCTCAGATTTGGTCAGAACTACAGGTTCCGGCTCATCCTTCTGTGATTCGATCAGGTCGTTTAATTTCTCGTGAATGCTTAATACAGTGTCATATCTGCAGTCGTCGCCCAGAGTATCTTCAACCAGTGCGTTAAAGGAATCACGCTGTCCTCCTGCAGAAAGAGGTGCTGTACATCCAAGCAGTTCATCGATAAAAATATCCCGAAGCTCGTTTGCATTTTTACTATAATAAAGGACACCATGGATGTCAGTGCTGCGGTCGTTAAACTGCGGGAAAAGGAAAGCAACATCCGGAAGTTCCACGATCCAGTCGCGGATACGGTCCTGGATGCTGTTGGTTTCGGCATTGTAGCAAAGACCTGCCTTAGAGAGTTTTACAGGACAGATACAGCACATGATGTGCTCATAAATCTCATCAGATGCATCAAACATTTCTGCACCGTCGGAAGACTTTCCGGGGATATCATATACTCCATGGATCAGGATGATGTAGTAGTTTTCGGGATAATCATAGTTTTCAATGATCTTATCGTAGAAACTTTCTACCAGTGCATCATCGGTCAGTTTGCTTTCTCTCAGTTTCATAAGAAAATGTTGAGTTCCACCCTCAGTTTCCTGCTCGAGAGGAAATTCCATGTTCATCAGATTTTTTCCTATTGTTCCGGAAAGGGATTTGCGGAAAATTTCAAAGTATTTGAACATTTCTTCTTCTGATAAAGAGAGAAATGCTTCTTTCAGTTCGGTTTTTTTATTCTTTTCTCCGTCAACGTAACATCCGCAGATGCGGGTGAGAGAACAGTTCTCGGGAGTGAACTGTTTCTTGATTTCAGAAATTTCTTTTTTGTTCATATAGTTTATACCTCATGTTAGTCTGTTCTTTATTATAGACCAGTTGTGATGCAGGGGCAAGGAAAATTGCCTGAAAATTATGGGAAATACAGGTGAGTTTTGGTAGATGTAGTGCTATAATATAGGAAGATATTGTTGCCTGACTGTGTTGCTGAGAACGTGGTGGACAGTAATGTTGCTTTGACAGTGATGAAAATAAATACAGGAGGATATGAGACATGAATGAAACAATAAAAAATCTTTTGGAGCGAAGAAGTGTACGTGGTTATAAAGAAGATCTGGTGCCGGAAGAAGTGTTGAATGAAATTCTTGAAGCAGGGGAATACGCACCAAGCGGAATGGGACAACAGGGTACACTTATGGTAGTAACACAGAATCCGGAACTTGTTGCGAAGCTTTCTAAAATGAATGCGGATGTGATGGGGACTGAGAGTGATCCGTTCTATGGGGCACCGACAGTTGTTGTGGTCTTTGCAGACAGTAATATGCCTACATGTGTGGAAAATGGAAGTCTGGTTATGGGAAATCTGATGAATGCTGCTCATGCCCTTGGGGTTGATTCCTGCTGGATTCATCGTGCAAGAGAGGTGTTTGCTTCTGAAGAAGGAAAGGCATTGAAGGCAGAGTGGGGTGTGCCGGAGTCTTATGTTGGAATTGGTCATTGTGTGCTTGGTTATCGCTCCGGGGAATATCCGAAAGCGAAAGCGAGAAAAGACGGATTTGTGATCAGGGTGTGATTGTAGTGTGGCGGCAGAGTGATTCCTGAAACAGGCTGGCAGGAAAGATGTGAGAATGTTCGGGAAATCAAGTTGCCGGCACAGTAGCTATGAGAGAGGGTTGCTGTTGAGTATATTTGGTTTTAAGAGAAAGAAGTACAGAACGTTTCTGCAGGATTCTGAGACAGGTGAGGAGATTGCTGAGGAGTATGAGAAAGGCCGGGGAGTCTGGAAAAAGCATGATGTTCAGGATGGGAAGGGTTCGGAGATGAGAGAGAATCTGATAAGGAAGCATTATTGGTTTTCGGGGAGAGTGCAGGGAGTTGGATTTCGCTATCGGGCCTGTTATATTGCCAGTTCTCTGGGGGTTACCGGTTGGGTGAGAAATAACTGGGATGACCGCGTGGAGATGGAGGCGCAGGGGAGCAGGGAGCTGCTTGCGCAGATGGTGGAGATGTTGGGGAGACAGAGGTTTATTGAGATTGAGGGGATTGAGGAGAGGGTGATTCCGGTGGAGGTTGAGAGTGGGTTTTATTCCAGATGAAAGGGACGCAAGCTCAAATCATTCTCTTCGGCTTGACTTCGGGTCTTAAGAAAAACTAAGCTCGGGAAGATCAGGTAAGAGGGACGCAAGCTCAAATCATTCTCTTCGGCTCGGTTTCGGGCCTTAAGAAAAACTAAGCCCGGGAAGATCAGCTAAAAGCATTCGCAGATAACTCAAACTCGCCGCGAAGCGGCTCAGACAGTGAGTGATCTGCGAATAACGCTGATCTTCCCGGGCTAAGATTTTCTAAAGACCCTGCAAATGTCGCCGAAGAGAATTGTTTGGGGCTGCTGGCTGTTGGCTGTGACTGGTGGCTGAAAGAGAAGAGAGATGGTGGTCTGTTAGTTTTGTGGAATAGAAAAGTTTCCTATATATAGTATGAAGGGTACGGGATGTTGTGTATATATGGTATATGGATGCTGTATAATATAGGAAGGATAGATAGGGAGGATGGTTGGAATTCAGGTGTAAGATAGACTGGATGGTTGCTGGGGATTTAGTGGAGATTGGGGTGAAAATATAAAAAGTTTGTCAAATTATGAAATTAACTGTTGACAGGGACTGCTTTCGGTGTTATATTAGTTGAGCTGTCGGAAATAATTGTTTCTTAGAAAGAGACAATTTAAAGTGATTTCTGAAAGAAAAAAGAAATTAAAAAAAGTGCTTGACAACTCAAAATGAATATGTTAAAGTAATCAAGTCGCTTGAACAGAGCCGACAATCACAGATCAGAAGAACAGTCCGGAAATCCGGAAGAGTTCGAAAAACTTTGAAAAAACTTGAAAAAAGTTCTTGACAAAGAAAAAGAGATGTGATAAAGTAAACAAGCTGTCGCAAGACAGACAACCTTGATAACTAAACAGTGAAACACATACGATTCTCGAAAATTCTTTACATTTTTAAGAACGGTTTGAAAAACCAAAAACAGTAAAACGAGAGATAGCTAGTTGTTATCTTGAGTGAATCAAACATTTTATCAGAGAGTTTGATCCTGGCTCAGGATGAACGCTGGCGGCGTGCTTAACACATGCAAG
>ENA-OZEB01000467-OZEB01000467.1-human-gut-metagenome-genome-assembly--contig:-NODE-467-length-12553-cov-6.576812_pt1 | contig 12553 bp, 10 predicted proteins | sample MGYA00245060_ERZ653593 | MGnify/ENA primary metagenome ERZ653593 (study PRJEB26926, sample SAMN06164989) | human gut metagenome | biome: ENVO:00009003; feature: ENVO:2100002; material: ENVO:00002003... | reverse complement strand
TAAAGCGGTACGCGAGCTGGGTTCAGAACGTCGTGAGACAGTTCGGTCCCTATCCGGCGTGGGCGTAGGATATCTGAGAGGAGCTGTCCTTAGTACGAGAGGACCGGGATGGACGGGCCGCTGGTGCATCGGTTAGACTGCCAAGTCTACGGCCGAGTAGCCAAGCCCGGAAGGGATAAACGCTGAAGGCATCTAAGCGTGAAGCCCCCCTTAAGATGAGATATCCCATTCGAAAGAAGTAAACCCCCTTGAAGACGACGAGGTAGATAGGGCAGAGGTGGAAGTGCAGTAATGCATGGAGCTGACTGTTACTAATCGGGTGAGGGCTTGACCAAGAATCGCAGGAAGAATGAATCTCAAGGAAATGTCAACATGTATGTAGTTTTGAAGGTACAGTAAAAACCAGCTATCATCTAGCTGGTTTTTTTGTGTGCAAAAATCTATAGAAAGGAATGTCTGAAACTTCTGACCATTTACATAGAAAATTATAGAAAGTGGGATTAAAAATATATTGTCTTGCAGGAAAATGGGTTTTAAAATTATAAGCAAGATTTATAGAATCTATTAATCCTCTAAAATAATACATCTTAATCTAGCCCATCAGAGTGTGAAATCATGCTGAACTGTCTTAAATGCATTATTTACGAGGACTGCTATAATAGAAACATATATGGGAGGGTTTTTCATGAAGATTTATGTAAATGTAAATGCTGGTCATGATGGTAATGGTACAGAACAGATGCCGTTTCGTCATATTAATGATGCAGCAAAAATTGCACAGCCGGGGGATGAAGTTTGGGTAGCTCCTGGAGTTTATCGGGAATATGTAGATCCTGTTCATGCGGGTAGAGAGGATGCCAGAATTACTTACAGGAGTGTAGAGCCTCTTGGGGCAGTTATTACCGGAGCAGAACGAATTCAGTCATGGGTTCCTTATAAGGAAAACGTATGGGTATGCCGTGTTGCGAACAGTCTTTTTGGCAACTATAATCCATATACAACTATGGTATATGGAGACTGGTATTTTGCTAAAGCTGACAAACATACAGGATGTGTATATCTTAATAACCGAGCACTTTATGAGGCTGGAAGTGTAGAGGAATGTATTAAAGCCGAGGTTTATGAGTGTAGTTGGGTTCCGGAGGAATCTACTTATAAATGGTACACAGAACAGGATCAGGAAAAAGATGAGACAGTAATTTATGCGAATTTTCATGGAGCAGATCCAAATGAGGAAAATGTAGAAATTAATGTACGCCGTGAATGCTTTATGCCATCAAAAACAGGTGTTGGATATATCACAGTCAGTGGTTTCGTAGTTACAAAAGCAGCAACTACCTGGGCACCGCCTGCAGCTTATCAGGATGGCATGATCGGGCCTCACTGGAGTAAAGGATGGATCATTGAGGACTGCGAAATTTCTAACAGCAAATGTGCAGGAATTTCTCTTGGAAAATATTATGATCCGGAAAATGATCATTATTTTACTAATAAATATGTTAAGAGTCCAACTCAAATGGAAAGAGACGCGGTATGCCGTGGACAGTATCATGGCTGGCTTAAGGAAAAAGTAGGAAGTCATATTATCCGCCGAAACAATATCCACCACTGTGAGCAGGGTGGTATTATCGGGCGTATGGGTGGTGTATTCAGTATTATTGAGGATAATCATATTCACCATATCAACAATATGATGGAATTGGGCGGAGCAGAAATTGCCGGAATTAAAATGCATGCTGCAATTGATGTTATTATGAGAAGAAATCATATTCATCATTGTACTATGGGAATCTGGTGTGATTGGGAAGCTCAGGGTACACGACTTTCTCAGAACCTGCTCCATGACAATCAGCGTCCGGCATTTGCTAAACAGTTGAAAGGTGGTATGATGTGCCAGGATATTTTTGTTGAAGTAGGTCATGGTCCTACTCTTATTGATAACAATATCCTTTTATCAGATGCTAGCCTGCGTTTTGCTACTCAGGGTGTTGCTATGGTACATAATCTGATCTGCGGTGCTTTAACTTGTGTAGGCGAAGGAACCAGTTGGCGTTATACACCATATCATATGCCTCATCGTACAGAGGTTATGGGATTTATGACTATACTTCATGGAGATGATCGTTTCTATAATAATATTTTCGTCCAGAAATGGCCTTCAGAAGATTTTATTACAATGCATGATTCTGATGATGGATTTGATTCTGAAAACAGAAAAGTCGGAACCTGGATGTTTGATGAGTATCCAACGTATGATGAATGGATTTCACAGTTTGATTTTACAAAACCTGCAGACATGAAGAAACTGGAATCAGTTCATTTTGATCATTTACCGGTATGGAGTGAAGGAAATGTTTATCTTAATGGTGCAAAGGCATGGAAACATGAGAAAAATGGGTTCGTTTCTTCTGAGAATGTGAAGGTAGAATTAACAGAGAAAGACGGAAAATATTTCCTGGATACAAATATATATGAGATTCTTGAAGATTTCTCCGGACGTATGATCAATACAGAAGTTTTGGGAAAAGCTTTTGAGCCGGAAGAATTCTTCGAAAATCCGGATGGAACACCGATAACATTTGATACCGATTACTTTGGAGGACACAGAGGTGCCAAGGTAATTCCCGGACCTTTTGCAGAGAAGGAAGACGTTGGGAAAAACGTTAATATATGTACTGCATTTTAACCGAATCAAATATCTTCCAATAATTCAATAATCCTTAATCCCTCTGTCTTATCTTTCTGGTAGATATGGAAAATGTATGCTAAAATAGAAATAGCAAATTTGTATGTAAAATAATAAGGAAAGGTAAGAGGGGGAAATGGAGAAAGAGGAAAAGCGTGCAGATCAGGAGAATGACACGGAAGAACAAAGTACGGAAGCGAAAAGCTTACTGAAAAAAAAGCTTCAATATTATAGTAGTGAGATTCAGCGTGATGTGGGAAATCTTGTAAAATGGCTGATGATCGCGGTACTTGTAGGATGTATTACAGGAGCGGCGAGTACACTGTTTTCTTTTGTGCTGAAGAGTGTGACAAATTGCAGGAAAGAAAATGAATGGATGTTCTATCTGCTTCCGGTGATGGGCTTAATTATTGTATACCTGTATGAGAAATTTGGTAAGGATGATGGAGGTACGAATCAGGTGCTTTCTACTGTGAGATCACAGGACGATGTGCCGATTTTATCTGCACCTCTGATTTTCATTTCTACAGCACTTACGCATCTGGCAGGTGGCTCTGCAGGACGTGAAGGTGCGGCAATACAGCTTGGTGGAAGTATTGCCAATCAGCTTGGACGTTGGATTCATCTGGATGAGGAAGACCGACATGTAATTGTTATGTGTGGTATGAGTGCAGCATTCTCTGCATTGTTTGGAACACCGATGGCTGCGGCTGTTTTTGCACTGGAGGTAGTCAGTGTAGGAGTGATGTATTATACAGCTTTGATGCCTTGTATGATTGCTTCCCTGGTTGCATCCGGATTTGCGGCAGGAATGGGAGTTACACCGGAGACTTTTCATGTAGTGGATATTCCGAAGCTGACTATTGAAACGGGTTTGAAAATGGGTGCTATCGCTGTTGGATGTGCAGTGATTAGTATTGTATTCTGTATGGTGCTGAATGGAGTTGCCGGAGCATATGGAAGGTGGTTTAAGAATCCATATGTGCGTGTAGTTGTGGGATCCTGTCTGGTGATTGGAATTACATTACTTCTGGGAACTTCAGATTATATGGGCGCAGGTGCAGAGCTGATTGAGAAGGCAGTGGAGGAAGGACAGGCAAGACCTCTGGACTTCTTCTGGAAATTAGTTCTGACAGCATTGACGATGCGTGCAGGGTTCCGTGGCGGGGAGATCGTGCCATCGTTCTGTATTGGGGCGACGTTTGGTTGTGTGATGGGAAACTGGCTGGGACTTTCCCCGTCTATATGCGCGGCATGTGGAATGGCAGCAGTATTCTGCGGAGTAACGAACTGCCCGATTACATCGATTCTGATCGCATTTGAGATGTTTGGATTTAAGGGCGTTTCCTTTTATCTGATTGCGGTTTCTATCAGCTATGCGGCTTCGGGATATTATGGATTGTATAAGGATCAGACGATTGTTTATTCTAAGTATAAGGCGAAATATGTGAATAAACGTACAAGATTTTAACCGAATCAAGTAAGTTGCGAATCGGATAAGTTTATCCGATTGATCGGCTTGACAGAAAAAGCATGTAAACTTTTGGGAGGAATCCGGAAAAAGTTTGCATGCTTTTTACGTTGCAGGGAAAGAGAATAAATGTTAAAGTAAATGATACGGTATAGAGGGGCAGGGAAATAATAGAGATTATCCTGAAAAGTGTTTTATTACAAAATAGCAGTGACAGAAATTATATCGAATATGTAGAGAGAGGATGGAGTTTACTTGGAAAAAGATAATCAAAGTACGCAGGAGATAAATTCGCAGGCACAGAATCCGCTTGGTATAGCACCGGTAGGTGGATTGATCGCGAAGTTTGCGATTCCTGCGATCATCAGTATGCTGGTCAGTGCGATGTACAATATCGTGGACCAGATTTTTATTGGCCAGGGAGTGGGGATGCTGGGAAATGCAGCTACAAATGTGGCGTTTCCTGTTACAACGATCGCGACTGCGCTGGCATTGCTTCTGGGAATCGGAGGAGCATCAAATTATAATCTGGAAATGGGAGCAGGGTATGAGGAAAAAGCCAGTGGGATTGCAGGTACTGCTTTGTCATCACTGGTGAGCGGCGGTGTGATTCTTGCAGCAATCATACTGTTGTTTCTGAAACCGCTGCTGACATTGTTTGGGGCAACTGCAGATGTTATGCCATATGCTGTTGATTATACAGGAATTACGGCATTAGGACTTCCGTTTTATATTTTGTCTGTTGGCGGTAATCATATTGTAAGAGCAGACAGAAGTCCGACTTATTCTATGGTCTGTATTATGATAGGTGCGATCATCAATACTATTCTGGATCCGCTGTTTATTTTTGGATTCGGATGGGGAATTAAGGGTGCTGCATGGGCAACAGTGATCGGACAGGTTGCTTCCGGAGTTCTGGTAATTGTGTATTTTTGTAAGTTCCGAAAAATGTATCTGTCCGGTGAGATGCTGAAACCGAAACTGTCATATCTGGGGGCAATTATTTCTCTGGGACTTGCTTCCTGTATTAATCAGATTGCAATGGCAATCGTGCAGATCGTATTGAATAATATTCTGCGTTATTACGGAGCAAATTCTGTATATGGAAGTGATATTGCAATTGCCTGTGTTGGGGTTATTTCCAAAGTTAATCAGGTATTTATGGCAATCTGTATTGGTATTTCTCAGGGCAGTCAGCCAATCTGGGGATTTAATTACGGAGCAAAGAAATATGACAGAGTAAGACAGGCATACCGTTATTCTGTAACTGCCTGTACAGTAATTGCAACGATATTCTTTTTCTGTTTCCAGATATTTCCACACCAGATCGTGGGTATCTTCGGAACAGGAAGTGAGCTGTATTTTCAGTTTGCAGAACGTTATCTGAAAATATTTATGTTTATGACCTTTGCAAACGGTATCCAGCCGGTATCTTCCGGTTTCTTTACTTCTATCGGTATGGCGAAGCTGGGTATTGTAATGTCTCTGACACGGCAGGTGATTTTTCTTCTGCCATTGATTATTATCTTCCCGTTGTTTATGGGAATTGATGGAGTGATGTATGCAGGACCGATCGCAGATGCAGCGGCATTTGTGCTGGCAATTGTGTTTGCGAGACGAGAACTGGGAAAGATGCGTAGTGCGGAAATAGTATAAAAAAATTCCCGCAGATGATATGGAAGAAATTTGGCCATATTGTCTGACGGGAACTTTTTTATAAAAGATTGTAAAACTGATCGAACAGCTCTGTCTGGAAGCTTCCGGGGCCGGAGCTGTTTTTCTCTGCTCTTTCTCCTGCTGTGCCAAATTCTCTGGCTGCTGACAGGGCCGCTGTAAATGGGTCTGTAACTGCCAGATAGGTGGCACAGATCATTCCAAGCATACATCCGGTTCCTGTGATCTGTGACATGGCAGGAGTACCGTTTGTGATAAATTCACACTTACTGGCGGAGACGATCATATCTTCCTTGCCTGTGATAAGAAGTGTGGTATTCCACTGGGAAGCTTTTTCCTGGAAAAGTTCTTTCAGATGGGAACGATTGGTATCTGTAAGCACATCCTGTACGCCTGCGTCAATTCCGATTGCATGTGCGGTCTGTCCGGACATGGCAAGAAGTTCAGACATATTTCCTTTAAGGAGTTCGGGCATGTGGATGTTCATAAGCTTCTGCGCAAATTCATAGCGCAGATTGCTGCAGGCAGTTCCTACCAGATCAAGCATAACAGGTATGTGGAGACTGGCAGCGATTTTCAGAGATTCAGGCATGGATTTCATACGCGCATCAGTGATATTTCCAAGATTCAGTGCCAGTGACTGAGCATGGCTAGTGATCTCAGCTACTTCAGCAGGATGTTCTGCCATAATCGGGCGGCCTCCGGCCGCCAGAATAATATTCGCACAGTCATGAATAGAAATCGGATTAGTGATGCAGTGAATCAGCGGCTGTGCTGCTCTGGTCAATTGTCTGGGATTTGTCTGATTTACGATCATATACTTTTGCTCCAAGGCTTTGCTGAAATTTGGCAAGCATTCCTGCGTGACTTAATGCTTTCAGGAAGAAGTAGGCAATGGTGCCGCCCATGCAGGTTGCTGCCAGAAACATTGGTGTATAGAAAAATGCGTTCAGTCCGCTTCTGCCCATAAGAAATGCCATTACAGGATAGGAAACCAGAGAGCCGATGATACCGGTTCCGAAGATTTCACCGATCACTGCGCAGATAATCTTTCCATGAGAAGCGCGGTAGAAAACGCCTGATAAAAATGCGCCGAATACGGCACCTGTCAGTGCAAGTGGCGGGATACCCATAAACATCATGCGGATGATTCCGATGAGAGTGGCACAAAGAAGTGAATACCACGGTCCCAGAAGTACGGAGCAGACGATGTTTATCAGGTGTGCAGTAGGGCACATACCCTCGATTCTCAGAATGGGTGAGATGACAACGCCGATGGCAACCATCATGGCGAGCATGACCATTCTGAGTGTTTTTGATCTGTCTGTGTTCATAATGAACCTCCTTGAAATGAAGATTTGGTCTGCCGAAGCAGACATTATCAGTTGTGCAGGAAGCAGATAAAATCCTGCAAAAAAATCTGCCGGAATAACACACTGGCAGATTTTAATATACAAATACAGTCCCTACGCTGGCATTATCCATATCAGGTGCGGTCGAAGATCTATCTTCCTCTCAGCCTGTCCCACAGGCTCCCGTTGTTATCATCTATATGCAGATTTTTCTTGTGTTAGAGTAACACAAGCATCTGGAAAAGTCAATGGGATGTAAAATCAGGTCAGCAACCCCTTTTAGAGTGTTGCTGGAATAAAAAATCTATTTGTACTAAAACGATTGTCCGTGCTATGATTAACAGGTAGATGACAGACAGCATATGATAAAAAGAAGCTGTCTGCATGGACAGAAAGGCAGGTTAAATCTGATGAAACAGGAAAATTACATAAAGGGTATGATAATGATCATCCTGTCGGCGTTTTTCTTTGCTTGTATGAATGTGAGCGTACGTCTGGCAGGTGATCTGCCGTCTGTGGAGAAGAGTTTCTTCCGGAATCTGGTGGCGGCGGTGTTTGCAGCGGTGATTCTCTGTAAAAATCGTACAGTGCCGAAGGTGGATAAGAAATACTGGGGACCGCTGATCCTGCGTTGTGTGTGCGGGACACTGGGGATTCTGTGTAACTTTTATGCCATTGATCATCTGTTGGTGGCAGATGCATCGATTCTGAATAAATTGTCTCCGTTTTTTGCGATTATTTTTTCATTCCTTTTGTTAAAGGAAAAGATCAGACCGGCGCAGGCTGCGTGTGTTGCGCTGGCATTTATCGGATGTTTATTTGTAGTGAAACCGGGATTTCAGAATGCGGCACTTGTTCCGGCACTGATAGGAGTCTGCGGTGGACTGGGAGCAGGAATTGCGTATACGATGGTGCGTGTACTGGGAACTCACGGAGTGAAGGGACCGGTTATCGTGTTTTATTTTTCATTTTTCTCCTGTTTGTCGGTTGTGCCGTGGATGTTGTCCCATTTCACACCCATGAGTATGAAGCAGCTTGTGACATTGCTGATGGCAGGATTATTCGCAGCGGGTGGACAGTTTACGATTACGGCTGCATACACCTATGCACCTGCAGGGAAGATTTCCATTTTTGATTATTCGCAGATTATTTTTGCCACGATGCTGGGATTTGTCCTGTTTGGAGAGATTCCGGATAAGTACAGCTTTACAGGATATGTGCTGATTATTCTGGCATCATTGGGTACCTTTCTTTATAATATGAGGGTAGCTAAGGCTGGTAAATGAAGAAAAAGTAAAAAAGGATTTTTCTGATTGTATCCAGTAAGTCTGATGAGATCCGATCAGTATATAGAATTATTGGATTGTAAACTATAAAGTAAAAAAGTTGTCAATAAAAACGCTTTGTGTTAAAGTATCCAATATGTTAAAAAATTAAGGAGAAGGGTGCACAAAGATGTCTTTTATAAAAAATATTCCACTACGCCCTCACCATGGAATGTGCCTTGCATATTTCAAGGGTGAGGGATACAGTGATGGATTTTCCGCACATATGCAGGAAATGCTGGATATTTTCCAGAAGGGAGCAAAGATACAGCTTCATGCAGATACAGACGAGATCTGTTCTGCCTGTCCGAATAATGAAAAAGGATGCTGTTCCTCCTTTTCACTTGTAGAAGCATATGACAATGCAGTGCTGGAACTATGCGGCCTAGAGAATGGACAGATCATGGAATTTGATGATTTTACAGATGTTGTTCAAAAGAAAATCCTGGCATCAGGAAAGAGGAAAGAAATCTGTGGGAATTGTCAGTGGAACTCCATCTGTGAAAGTCAGAAGAGCAGATGGGAGAAATGCTAAGAAAAATAGAGTAACAGAATGAATAGCGTTCCGGTACAGAACAGAAGCTATGAATAAAAAAGTCAAATGCGCAAATAGTGCAGTGAAAGGACATAACGATAAAAATGGAAAATACGGAATCACGTTTATATTTCGCCAGTGACTACATGGAGGGTGCACATCCTGTGATCATGAAAAAGCTGATGGAGACAAACCTGGAGAAAACAGTGGGCTATGGTCAGGATCCATATACAGAAGAAGCGAAAGAAAAGATCAGAAAAGCCTGCAATGCACCGGAGGCAGATGTATTCCTGCTGGTTAGCGGAACACAGACCAATGCCACAGTGATCGATGCACTTTTGAAATCCTATCAGGGAGTTGTGGCTGCGGATACAGGCCATATTGCAACCCATGAATCTGGCGCCATTGAATTTGGTGGACATAAGGTTCTGACAGTACCGCAGAAAGATGGAAAAATCTCTGCACAGCAGATTGAGAAGCTGGTGAAGGATTTCTATGATGATGCCAATTATGAGCATATGGTAATGCCTGGGATGGTATATATTTCCCAGCCAACAGAATATGGTACTTTGTATTCCAGAGAGGAATTAGCAGCTCTCAGCAAAGTCTGCCGGGAAAATCATCTTCCCCTTTATGTGGATGGCGCCCGCCTTGCCTATGCACTGGCAAGTCCGGAGAACGATGTGACTCTCACTGATCTGGCTGAATTTAGTGATGCGTTTTACATTGGAGGAACCAAATGCGGAGCATTGTTTGGAGAAGCGGTGGTTATACCGCAGAAAGGACGGATTCCTCATTTCTTTACAATCATCAAGCAGCATGGAGCATTGCTTGCCAAGGGACGGATCGCAGGAATCCAGTTTGGTGAGCTGTTTACGGACGGGCTGTACCTGCGGATCGGCAAACCTGCAATGGAAGCTGCAGAGCAGATCAAGGCTGCACTGAAGAAGTATGGATATCAGCTTTCTCTGGATACGCCTACCAACCAGATCTTCTGTATTGTGTCTAATGATGTAATGAAAAAAATAGCCCAGGATGTGGAGTTCGGATTCTGGGAGAAGTATGATGAGACACACTCTGTGATCCGCTTTGCCACAAGCTGGGCTACGACTATGGAAGATACACAGAAACTGATTCAGATTCTGGAAAAAAATAAATAAGAGAAAAAATCAATAGTCAGTTGATTCAGGCAGTATCAGGGCAATGGTACTGCCTTTTTCGCTGCTCTGGGTTACTTTTACCTGACCGTTGTGCTGTCTGGCAATCTCGCTTACAAGAGCAAGCCCCAGACCTGCACCGCCCATGGCACGGCTGCGGGATTTGTCCACACGGTAGAAAGGATCAAAGATTTTTTCCTGATTTTCAGGGGAGATACCGATGCCTGTGTCAGTTACCTCCAGGACTGCAGATTCTGCAGAATGAATGCTTACAGTAACGGAACCGGAAGGCCGGTTATATTTGATCGCATTTTCAACCAGATTATAAACTGCCCGGTACAGAAGGATATAGCTGCCTGTAACAGTACAGTCGCCATCTGTCTGAATAAGCCGGACCTGATGTTTTTCTGCAACCGGATCCAGATCGCAGAAAACCTCTTCTGTGAGTGCTGCAAGGGAAATAGTGTCAGAACGCTCTACTGTTTGAAGACCTGTCATGTCCAGCAGGATTTCCGCAAGATGGGAAAGCCGTCCGGTCTGTTCCTGAAGCATGGTGAAAAGTCTGTCGTATTCCTGGGGTGCGTGCTCCGGCTTTTTGTAAAAAACTTCCAGATTTGTCTGCATTACAGCTAAGGGTGTGCGAAGCTCATGTGCTGCACTTGCCACAAACTGTTTCTGTGCAGAGAAGGCATTGTCCAGGCGGGCAAGCATGTCATTAAAGGATCTGGTCAGACGTGAGATTTCATCCTCTGAGAGTGGGACTTCCAGCGGTTCAGACAGATTCTGTGCCTGTACCTGGCGGATCCTGTCGCTGAATCTGCGCAGGGGGGTCAGGGCTCTTCTGGTGACAAACCAGGTACAGATACTGCTGAGAAGAATAATGATACCTGTGGCAATCATGCTCTGGAACAAAAAATTGTTTTTGGTATTCTGGATCTGGTTTTCCAGATCAGGGATGAGGATTTTTGGATCTACATTGATGGAGATCGGGTTTGAATTATCGGGGGTGACCAGAACCACATAGTCGGAGATCCCTTCCAGGCCGGTCACAGCAGAACGGCTGATGAAGAAATACATCAGTGCACAGGCTGTGATAACCAGCCCGGAGATCAGCAATGTGAGCCGCCACTGGAGAGAGAGCCTGCGGGGGGAAAGTTTTTCTGAATAAAATTTCATAGATAAATCCTTTCGTTTCATTATAATGACATAGTAGTATTTGAAATCTGAAAATATTTATTGTACAGATATGAATGATTTTTATTCTTCCAGAATATATCCCTGTCCAATCTTATTTTGTATAGGATCATATCCAAGGGCAGTTCGCAGTTTTTTTCTTAAAGAAGAAATATGCACCCGGATGGAATTACTGAAGCTGTTCACGCTGCCGTCCCAGAGATGCTCGATCATTTCCTCAGGGCTGATGATCCGGTTGCGGTGAAGCAGAAAATATTCCAGAAGTGCGCTTTCTTTCCTGGTGAGAGCCAGAGGCGTGCCATCTACACTGGCTTCTCTTGTACGTGTGTCAAAGGTAATGCGGCTGCATCTCAGGCAGACATCCTCCTGGATAAATTTGCGTCGGGTAAGGCTGCGGATGCGGGCTTCCAGCTCTTCGAAATGAAATGGCTTGGTGAGGTAATCGTTGGCTCCCAGATCCAGCCCCTCTACCTTATCCTGGATCTGTACTCTTGCGGAGAGTATGAGAACAGGAGTATTGGTATTGAAGGTACGGAACTGACGCAGGATTTCCAGACCGTCAATTCCCGGCAGGTTCAGATCCAGAAGGATCAGGTCGTAATTCTCTGTCATACATAATTCCAGTCCCTCTTCTCCGTCAAAGCAGGTATCTGTTTCGTATCCGTCCATGCGGAGCCCCTCTGCCATGGAACGGCAGAGCTGTTCTTCATCTTCTATAATTAAAATGTGCATGATAGTCTCCTTTTTGAATTTCTAGATTTATAGTTTTATCATAGCACACGAAGTATAAAATTCGTGTAAAAAAAGAAAATGTTTCATATTAAAATATCCGATTACAAAGTTCTTTTAACAACCGTAGCAAGAATTCCCTCACCTCTATAGGGACGCCGCTGAAAAACTGTTTTTTCATACTATATACAGTGTCTCAAAGTTGATTGATGTACTTTATTTTGTGTTAATTTATACGCAAAAAGGACTTTTTCAGTGGCCTTCTATAGGTGATGGGATGAATTGCACTATGAATTGCACATTCGAGCATGTCTGCTCAAATTTATAAAAAATCACAAAACACTTGTTCTGACACAATAAATATATTATAATAGAAAAAAAGAACAATATGCTCTTGAAATTTGGACGGTCGAAATAAGCAATAAGTGAG
>ENA-OZEB01000429-OZEB01000429.1-human-gut-metagenome-genome-assembly--contig:-NODE-429-length-13296-cov-4.073937_pt1 | contig 13296 bp, 8 predicted proteins | sample MGYA00245060_ERZ653593 | MGnify/ENA primary metagenome ERZ653593 (study PRJEB26926, sample SAMN06164989) | human gut metagenome | biome: ENVO:00009003; feature: ENVO:2100002; material: ENVO:00002003... | reverse complement strand
CCACCAGGCGAGGACCTTGATACTTGCCGGCGTCGATGGCATTACGAACGGCGATGTCGGCAAACAGTGGGTCGCCCGCGCCGCGCACCGTGGTCACGCCGCTTGCCAGTTGTTGTTGGGCGCTGCCCTTAAGAATATGGCGCACGATGGCGCGCCCCACGGGATTATCGAGCTTCTTCATCAGCGCGCCCGCATCGCCCGCCGAAACCGGCTTGCCCGAACCGCACAGATGCACATGCATATTGATGAGACCGGGCATGAGATACGCACCTGCCAGGTCGATGACCTCGGCACCTGCAGGTGCCTGCGCCACAGCACTCGGCCCCATCCACGTGATGACACCGCGCTCAACAGTCACGGCCATATCGGGTTGCGGCTCCATATGCTCCGAACCATCCAGGACGGTCGCATTGATAAACAACGTGGAACGATCGGCAGACGCCATATCGAGCTCCTCCCCCTCAGAAAACTTGAACATCTGTCCATTATTATCCAGTGTAGCCCGATTGCCACAGACATATCGGTTAACGGAGGGAAGAGGGGATGTGGGGGACGGAATACGTTGCAGTCCCACCCCACCGACAACAGGGAAATGTCTCGATCTGTAACAGGTACAGGGTTATTGGGCCCCTTGATGTTACAGATCGAGACATTCGGTCGACGTTTCACCGGCTTGTCTCGATCTGTAACAATTACGAGCTCAAATAACCTCTAAACGTTACAGATTGAGACAAAACCTCTCAGCGCCCATACCACTGACGTCTCCACTCCTCAGCCAAATCGGGCCGTCGCGGAATACCCGCCAGCCTCATCTTCTCAACCAGCTTCCCCGGATTCTTGAGCTCATCAAACGTAAACCGAAGCACCTTGTGCCCGAGCATTGTCAGATGGGACTCCCGTTGACGTTCTGCCACGAATGGGTCGACCGACTCCCGGCCCTCGCCGTTCTGCAAGGTGTACTTCACCTTTCCGTCGAGCTCGCCGATGACACACGTCCCGTCCTCGAGCTGCCAAAAATAGTCGACGCGAAATACCTGGCTCGGATCGAGCGGATCGCGAAACTCCACCTGTAACTCCGGAACCGGAAAGTCGTACGCAATAAAGAACGCTCGGAACCGAGACTCGCCGCCGTTTTCGGACAGCCCGTCCGCATACGACGCAATCACCTGTGCTCTGCGATGCCCGTGCTTGCCTTCACAATCTATACGAAGCCGCTCACAAAAGTCATCGCGCGATACGCCTTTCGCCCGCAGTGCAGAATCGGCAATCGCCAATCCGTAGGAGAACGGCGCACGCAGCAAGCAATCCTCCACCGTGCGCCAAAACGACGTCACCTGCACGCCGTCGACTTGTTCAAGTACACCCGCCGCCTGCGGACGCAACAGCCGACACCCTGCACTCAGCGGCACCGAGCAACCCGTCTTAACAAGATATCGTGGCCCAAGCGGATCATTCGGCACCTCCAAACCCCACAAAAGCGCCGCGTCATAGCCCCAAAACGCCCAATCGGGATGAAATTCCGCAAGCCCTTTGATAGTCCTCAGTGCTCGCTCCGTCAGCGTCAATGCATCCCAATCATGCTTAAAACAGAACAGGTACGGCTCGGGCTCCGCAATATCGTCGGTTCCAACATGGCGTCGCAACCACATGAGCTCGGTATTGTCATGCGTTGCGAGCAGCGTACCTTGCTCGGTCGCCTCCGTGAGCCGCGCGAGCATCCTGTTCCGCGCCAACGTGTTGCGAGTCGCATGTTTGTGTTTGAGAACGGTATTAGACACTTTCATCACCACCACGTCAGACAAATGGACCATCGTCACCGTTGCCTCCGCTGACAAATGTCTTGATCTGTAACAGGAAGACCGATTTTTGGCCGCTAGATGTTACAGATCGAGATCTTTCGACACCGCGTCCAACCTTTGTCTCAATTTGTAACAGGTAGGTCGAGTTTTGGCCTGTAGATGTTACAGATTGAGACATTCCCCCAACCAGGTGCCAAACGTCTCGATCTGTAACAGTTAGACGTTCTCCAGGGCCCTAAACGTTACAGATTTAGACAAATCAGCAGCGCCCAAGCATTCGTCTCGATCTGTAACAGGTAGACCGGTTTTTTGTCCCTAAACGTTACAGATCGAGACAAATAGACACGCGGCGGCGCTGCGACAGCCCATCCCTTACTCCCACTCCCGCTCGTAGATGTTGAGCGACTTTACGTACCGCCCCTGGGCGCCCATGATGTCGCGGACCAAGGGCAAGAAGAAACTGATGCACGAGGTGTCAAAGCCATCCTGCAGGTCCTCCGGATGCACCGCACCAGGCCCATCGACCGCCGTGTCACTCAGGCGTGCGATGTCATACAGATAGAGTTGTCCCGCCGTCAGCCAGACATCGTCGACGCAGGCGAGGCGCACCGCAATCGCTCCGTCGCTCCAATGCTCCTTTTGCACGATATGCGGATCGTAGACGTCAAAGCGACGGTCGGTGCGTGTGTCCTTCAGCGCGACCATACCAGTCGCAGGATCCTTGTCCAAAATGCCAAAGCGCGAGAAATACTGCGTGTCGCATACCTGCTCGAGCCGCTTGAGCGAGGCAGGCGAAAGCGATGCCGGCGGCTCATCAACATACAGCTCGAGCAGCGTCTTGCCATGGCGATAGGGGCGCTCGAAGAGCAGCCAATCGGTAAATGCCATGTTGTAGGCCATGATTTCGTTTTGGGAAGGCTCGGTGCAATAGCCGAGCCACGGGTCGACAATGATCTCGAACTGCTCGCGCGCCGGCTCCAAAAACTGAAACTTCCGCAGCATCCAAAAATGGGCCATGTCGGCAATATCGTTGCCGACGGCTTCGGCCAGATGCGCTCGGTCTAAAACGTGGTCAGTCACGGCATCCTCCTCAAACTGATGAACCTCAATTTGAGCTTACGAGGAGGGTGGGCAGCCACTGTCAGCACGGACAAAATAGGCCTCCGGCTGCAAACCAACTGCTGACCAAACACTTGACGGGATGCTTGACCGAAAATGCGCACCGCAATAAAACCGCAGGTAAACATAGACGGCCAACCCGCCCTTTTGAGCCATATGCCCACAGCCACCACAGAAACAACAGGTGACCACAGCTCAAAAAGACGCCGAATGGACACTCGCGCGTCGACAAACGAACAAATCGGTCGCAAACCCGCAAGAAGTGTCCCCGAATGCCGACCCAAAAGGAACGTCCCCAGCATGCCGGCAATTGGGGACGTTCCTTATGTGCCGGCAGTTGGGGACAGCCCTTGACGATTCAATTGTGAACAGCCGCCTTACAGCTCCAGCGCCTCGGCGACTTCGGCAGCGCAGGCCAGGGCGTCGGCCATGGCGCTTACCACGAGCGAACTGCCATTGTGAGCGTCACCGGCAACATACACCGGCACGGCATCCGCGGAGACGCCGTCGACACGTGCCGCAAGATGCGAGCCCTCGGCGGCCATCACAGGCAGCGGACGACCAGCGGTGGCAACAGGCACGCCTACCGCATCGAACACGCCATGCTCAGGACCCGTAAAGCCGCAGGCGATCAGCACCAGCTGCGCCGGCACCTCGTGCTCGGAGCCCGCAATGCGTTCAGGCTTGCCGGCCGACCAATCTAGGTCGGCCACGCGCAGGCCCGCGGCAGTGCCCTTCTTATCCAGCAGTACCTCGAGCGTATCCACGCCCCAAGCGCGCATCTCGCCGCCCATGGCAGCGATGGCCTCCTGCTGGCCGTAGTCGGTCTTCTTAACGTTTGGCCACTGCGGCCAGGGGTTGCTCGCCGCGCGCGCATCAGGCGCCGCCGGCAAGAACTCAAACTGGCGCACGCTGCGCGCACCCTGACGTACCGCGGTGCCCACGCAGTCGTTACCGGTATCGCCGCCGCCAATGACCACGACATCCAAGCCGCGTGCATCGATGGCAGGCTCGCCGCCATCGAGCACCGAGACGGTCGAAGCCGTCAGATAGTCCACGGCATACACCACGCCGGGGGCGTCAATGTTCGCAGCCGAAAGCCCGCGCGGGGCACGGGCACCAGCAGCCACCACGACAGCGTCAAAGTCATCGAGCTTGGCCGCCACCGCAGGGTCCGTCACGTCGGCACTCAGCTCAAACACAATGCCCAACTCGCGCATGAGCGCCACGCGACGCTCGACCACGGACTTCTCGAGCTTCATGTTGGGAATGCCGTACATGAGCAGGCCGCCCGGGCGGTCGTCACGCTCAAACACCGTCACGCGGGCACCGCGACGCGCAAGCTCCCATGCTGCCACCAGACCAGCGGGACCGGAGCCCACCACGGCAACCGTGGGTGCGCCCTCCCCTGCCGGCTCAAAGCGGCGCGGACCGCCGTTGGCCCACTCATGGTCGCTGATCGCACGCTCGTTGTCATGGATCGTCGTGGGCTGGCCGTCAACCGAACCCAGGTTGCACGCGGCCTCGCACAGCGCCGGGCACACGCGACTCGTGAACTCGGGCATGGGCGAGGTGAGTGACAGGCGCTCGGCAGCCTCGTCCCAACGGCCGCGGTACACCAGCTCGTTCCACTCGGGAATCAGGTTGTGCAGCGGACAGCCGCTCGGACGTGCCTTGCCAAAGCTCGCGCCCATCTGGCAAAACGCCACGCCGCACATCATGCAGCGGCTCGCCTGGGCGCGGCGCGCATCGTCGTCGAGTTCCACGTACAGCGGATCGAAATCGCGGCTGCGCTCCTCCACGGGGCGAAGCTCGTGGGTCACGCGATCGATATCAAGAAAAGCACCGGGCTTACCCATGGCACTTACGCCTCCTTCTTAGTCGAAGCAACAGAGCTGGCAGCCACGGACGCAGCGCCCGCAACATCAAAGCGAGCGACATCCGCGGCACTCGCGCGGCCGGTCACAATGTCAAACGCCAGCTCCTCGGCCTGCGCATGCGTCTTGCCCACGGCCTCGGCGGCGGCGACAATCGCCAGCACGCGCTCGTACTCGGTTGGAATGACCTTCACAAAGTGCTTGCTCATCGTCTCAAAGCTGTAGAGCAGCTTAATACCGCGCGGGCTCTGCGTCGCGTCCACGTGCTCCTGGATGAGCGCACGAATCTGCGCAAGCTCACCGGCCGTCGGGGCTTTAAGCTCAACGCTCTCGTGGTTCACACGGGCATCGAGCGTGCCGTACTGGTCAAAGACGTAAGCCACGCCGCCCGTCATGCCGGCGGCGAAGTTCTGCCCGACCTCGCCAAGGATGAGCGCCAGACCTCCCGTCATGTACTCGCAGCCATGGTTGCCGCAGCCCTCGACCACCACCGTGGCACCGGAGTTGCGTACGCCAAAGCGCTGGCCGGCCAGGCCGTTAATGAAGCCGCGGCCACTCGTAGCGCCAAAGAACGCAACGTTGCCCACGATGATGTTCTCGTCGAACTTGTAGGTCGCATGCGGGTTGGGGCGCACCGACACCTCGCCGCCCGAAAGGCTCTTGCCAAAGTAGTCGTTGGCGTCGCCGCACACGTTGAGCGTAATGCCGCGCGGCAGAAAGGCGCCAAAGCTCTGACCGGCCGAACCATCGCAATCGATGGTGATGGAGCCGGCGGGCAGACCCTCGGGATGCGCCTTGGTCACCGCGTTGCCCAAGATGGTGCCCACGCAACGGTTGACGTTGGCGATATCGGCGCGGAAGCGAATCGGACGCAGGTGCGCACGGGCATCGGCCGTATAGGGCACAAACAACGTGGAGTCGAGCGTCTTGTCGAGCTCACTGTCCGCAGCCATCTGCGGCAGGAAGTGACGACCGTCGGCACCCGGGATGTGGGCACCGAACTCGCAGGTCGCGCTCGCCAGCACGGGCGACAGATCGAGCAGGTTGGCCTTGCGGTTGCCCGGGACCTCAATCTGGCGCAAGCACTCGGGATGGCCGACCATCTCGTCGACGGTGCGGAAGCCCAGGCTCGCCATGACCTCGCGCAGCTGCTCGGCAACAAAGAGCATAAAGTGTTCGACGTGCTCGGGCTTGCCGCGGAAGCCGCGACGCAGGCGGCAGTTTTGCGTGGCGATGCCGGCCGGGCAGGTATCCTGCTGGCAGTCGCGCTGCATAAGGCAGCCCATGGAGATGAGCGGCATGGTCGCAAAGCCAAACTCCTCGGCACCCAGCAGGCAGGCGACGGCGACGTCGGTGCCGTCCATGAGCTTGCCGTCGGCCTCGAGTACCACGCGCGAGCGCAGGCCGTTTTGCAGCAACGTCTGTTGAGCCTCGGCAAGGCCAAGCTCCAGCGGCAGACCGGCGTGCCAGATCGAATCGCGCGCCGCAGCACCGGAGCCGCCGTTGTGGCCGCTGATCAAGATCTTGTCGGCGGCACCCTTGGCCACACCGGTGGCGATGGTGCCAACGCCGGCCTCGCTGACCAGCTTGACCGACACGCGTGCGCCGGGGTTGGCGTTCTTAAGATCGAAGATAAGCTCCGCCAGGTCCTCGATGGAGTAGATGTCGTGGTGCGGCGGAGGCGAGATCAGGCCGATACCGGGTGTGGACTGACGGACCTCGGCAATCCAAGGGTAGACCTTCTTGCCGGGCAGGTGACCGCCCTCGCCGGGCTTGGCGCCCTGGGCCATCTTGATCTGAATCTCGAAGGCGCTGCACAGGTAGCGGCTCGTCACGCCAAAGCGCGCGCTTGCCACCTGCTTGATGGCGGAGTTCTTGGAGTCACCGTTAGCCAGCGGGGTCTCGCGACGCGGGTCCTCGCCGCCCTCGCCCGAGTTGGAACGGCCGTGCAGGCGGTTCATGGCGATGGCCATGCACTCGTGTGCTTCCTTGCTGATGGAGCCGTACGACATGGCGCCGGTGTTAAAGCGGCGGACGATGTGGAGCGCGGGCTCGACCTCGTCGAGCGAAACCGGCGTGCGACCGCTGGCATTAAAGTCCAGCAGGTCACGCAGGCGCACAGCACGGCCGGTGCGGTGCAGGCGGGCGCTGTACTCCTTAAAGGTGTCGTAGCTGTCCTCACAGCAGGCGGTCTGCAGCAAGTAGACAGTCTGCGGATCGATGAGGTGATCCTCGCCGCCGAGCGGGCGCCACTTGGTCAGGCCCAACGTGGGCAGCTGATCGGGAGCCGGGCTCTTAAGGATAGCGAGCGCGGCGTCGTAGCGCTCATTCTGCTCGCGCTCGACGTCCTCGACACCCATACCTCCCACACGGCTCACCGTGCCGGCGAAGTACGCGTTGACGAACTCCGGCGTAAAGCCCACGGCCTCGAAGATCTGCGCCGAATGGTAGCTCTGCACCGTAGAGATGCCCATCTTGGACATGATGGAGACGATGCCGGCGGTCGCAGCCTTGTTGTAGTTGGCGATGCCCTGCTCGGCCGTCACGTCCAGGTCGCCGCGTGCCGCCAGATCGCGGATGCACGCATGTGCGTTGTACGGATAGATGCCGCTCGCGGAGTAGCCCACCAGTGCCGCAAAGTCGTGCGGGGACACGGCGTCGCCACACTCCACCACGATGTCGGCAAAGGTACGCACGCCAGCGCGGATCAGGTGGTTGTGCACGCAGCCCACGGCGAGCAGCGACGGCACGGGCACCTCGCCCGCAGCGGCACGATCGCTCAGCACCACGATGTTCACGCCGTCGCGGACCGCAGCCTCAACGTCCTCTGCAAGCTGCTTGAGCGCAGCCTGCAGCGCGCCCTCGCCGGCATCGCGGCGGTAGACGGCACGGAAACGGCAGGTCTTAAAGCCCACGCGGTCGATGGCGCAGATACGCTCGAACTCCTCCTCGCTCAGCAGCGGACGCTCCAGGCGCACCAGCCGACAGGCCGTACGGGAGTCCTCGAGCAGGTTGCCGTGGTTACCCAGGTAGAGCGTGGTCGAGGTGACCATATGCTCGCGAAGGGCGTCGATCGGCGGGTTCGTGACCTGAGCGAACAGCTGATAGAAGTAGTCGAAGAACGAACGCGTCTTCTTGGACAGGCAGGCCAGCGGCGCATCGATGCCCATCGAGGCGAGCGGGGCCTTGCCCTGCTGGGCCATGGGGCGCACGACCTCGTCAACATCATCCCAGTGATAGCCGAGCTTGGCCATGCGCACGGCGGCGGGCACCTCGGTATCCTCGGCGGGCGTGGGCGCGACGGGCTTGTCGAGCGCGTCGACGGTCAGCGTCTCCTCGGCGATCCAGTCGCGATAGGGCTTTTCCTTGGCGTAACGGGCGCGCAGCTCGTCGTTGTAGATCACGCGGCCGCGGGCAAAATCGACCTCGAGCATCTGGCCCGGTCCCAGACAGCCGCTCGTCAGGATGTTCTCGGGGCTCACCTCGATGGTGCCCACCTCGCTCGCCAGCATAAAGCGGCCGTCGCGCGTCACGTAGTAGCGGGCGGGGCGCAGGCCGTTGCGGTCGAGGGCGGCACCCAGCGTGCGACCGTCGGTAAAGGCGATGGCGGCCGGGCCGTCCCAGGGCTCCATGAGCATGGACTGGTAGGCGTCGTAGGCGCGGCGTTCCTCGCTCAGGCTGTCGTTGTGGTCCCACGGCTCGGGCAACAACATGGACGCGGCACGCGTGAGCGGGCGACCGTTCATGACCAAGAATTCGAGCACGTTGTCCAAAATCGCGGAATCGGAGCCCTCGCGGTTGATGATGGGCATCACACGCTCAAGATCATGCTGCAGCACGGGGCTGTACAGATTGGGTTCGCGGGCGCGAATCCAGTTGACGTTGCCCTTGAGGGTGTTGATCTCGCCGTTGTGGATGATAAAGCGGTTGGGGTGCGCGCGCTCCCAACTGGGCGTGGTGTTGGTGGAGTAGCGCGAGTGGACGAGTGCCACGGCCGTCTTGACGGCGGCGTCGTTGAGATCGATGAAGAAGCGGCGCATCTGCGTGGCGACCAGCATGCCCTTGTACACGATGGTGCGCGAGCTCATGGAGCACACATAGAAGATCTTGTCGCGCAGGGCAAACTCGGCGTCGGCCTTCTTCTCGATGGTGCGGCGGCACACGTACAGGCGGCGCTCGAAGGCATCGCCGGCGGGCGTGTCGTCCGGACGGCCCAGGAAGGCCTGCAGGATAGTGGGCATACAGGCGTGGGCCGTCTCGCCCAGGTCGTGCGGGTCAACCGGCACCTCGCGCCAAAAGAGCAGCGGCACGCCGGCCTCGGCGCAGCCCTCCTCAAACACGCGGCGGGCATCCTCTACGCCCTTCTCGTCCTGCGGGAAGAACAGCATGGCCACGCCATAGTCGCCCTCTGCCGGCAGAATCTGGCCACACTTTTGAGCCTCTTTACGGAAAAAGTGATGCGGAACCTGGAACAGGATGCCGGCGCCGTCGCCGGTGTTCTTCTCGAGTCCCGTGCCGCCGCGGTGCTCCAAGTTGACCAGAATGGACAGTGCGTCGTCCAGGATCTGGTGATGGCGCTCGCCGTTGATATCGGCAAGCGCGCCGATGCCGCATGCATCGTGGTCGAATTCGGGGCGATAAAGGCCCTGCTGCTGAGCGGAATCTGCCTGCATCGCGATCCTCCCCTAGATATTAGACAGTCAGTTGAATAGGCATACTAGGAGCACCGCCGGCCCGTTGTGTTTCCCACCCGTTTCGAAACAATCGCGTAACGCACGCCCTACGAGTGGACACCGCCGACCTCGAGGGCGACAACATAGGCCCCAAGTTCGGCCTGTAAGCTCACCGCTTCAAACATCTCAATCTGTAACAGTAAGACCCAATTTCGACGACTAACTGTTACAGATCAAGATGTTTTCGAGAGACGGTTCCGAATGTCTCAATCTGTAACACGAAGGGTCAGTTTTGGCGGTCAGCTGTTACAGATCGAGATTTTCCATAGGACCATTTCTTCCTGTCTTGATCTGTAACACCTAGACCCAATTTCCATCCCCAGTTGTTACAGATCAAGACATTTCGGCAACCCCCTTTCCCCACCCCATTCAAATACAACTATTTTGTTAGTCATAGTTAACTTTTGAGCCTAAAACGGGTATCCTTTGCGGCGTCAAACAAACGGCACGCAGGAGCGCACCATGCTCAACCATCTCAAACAACACTTTGGCTCGCACCGCACCGGCGGTCACGGAGGCCTAGACATTGCGCGGAATATCGGCCCCGGGCTGCTCGTGACCGTCGGCTTTATCGACCCGGGCAACTGGGCCTCCAATATGGCCGCGGGCTCGCAGTTTGGCTACGCGCTGCTGTGGATCGTCACGCTGTCCACGATTATGCTGATCGTCTTGCAGCACAACGCGGCGCACCTGGGCATCGCCACGGGCGCCTGTCTTGCCGAGGCCACGACACGTTACCTCCCCCGCTTCGTTGGACGCACGGTGCTCGCCAGTGCCTATCTCGCGACCATCGCCACCGCCATGGCCGAAGTCTTGGGTGGCGCGATTGCCCTTCAAATGCTCTTTGGGCTGCCCGTACGTGCGGGCTGCGTCATCGTGGCGGCAGTATCGATGGCGATGCTCATGACGAGTTCCTACAAGCGTGCCGAACGCTGGATCATCGCCCTCGTAGGCGTGGTAGGACTCTCGTTTTTGGCCGAGCTTGCACTAGTCAAGGTCGACTGGCCGCAAGCCGCCGCAAGCTGGATCACGCCCAGTATGCCCACTGGCTCTGCCGCGATTATCGTGAGTGTCCTGGGTGCGGTCGTTATGCCCCACAACCTCTTTCTACACTCCGAGGTCATCCAATCCATGCACTTCGAAGGCCAAGGCGAGCAGGTTATCGAAGAGCGTCTGCGCTATGAGCTCTTCGACACGCTCTTTTCGATGGGCGTGGGCTGGGCAATCAACTCGGCCATGGTCATCCTGGCCGCAACGACCTTCTTTGCGCACAGCATTGTCGTAGACGACCTCGCCGTCGCAGCGGCCACGCTCTCCCCCATCTTGGGCCCGGCGAGCTCGACCATCTTTGCGGTAGCGCTGCTGTTCGCGGGACTATCGAGCAGCGTGACAGCGGGCATGGCGGCGGGAACCATCACCGCGGGCATGTTCGACGAGGAATACGACATCCACGACCGACATTCCTCGATCGGGGTAGCGGCCTGTTTCGCCGGCGCAGTGGCGGCGTGTCTGGTCATCCCAAATCCTTTTGAAGGTCTCATCTGGAGTCAGGCACTGCTGTCGCTTCAGCTGCCGATTACGGTCTTTGTGCTCATACGGCTCACCAGCTCAGCCCGCGTTATGGGCAAATACGCCAACTCGCGCCCGCTCAACGCGCTGCTCGTAGGGATCGGCGTCATCGTGACGATTCTCGACATCGTGCTGCTAACGGGGATGTAATTGGGATGGCGTGACTGTCCAGATATAACGTCTTAATCTGTAACACGTGAGACCGTTTTAAACCGTCAGATAAATCAAAAGGGTCCCGGCCGAGAATTCGACCGGGACCCTTGGACAGAGCTATGTTCGGCTTTCGCCGTGTGCCTGCGAGTTACTCCTCGACGAGCTCAAACTGATCGGGACCGACGCCGCACACCGGGCACACGTAGTCCTCGGGCAGCTCGGGCGTGTCGACCTCAACCTCGTAACCGCAAACGGTGCACACGAACTTATACGTCTTCTTCTCCTCAGCCATGATGTTTTCCTCTCGAACGTGACTGCTGGTGTACTTGCTTATTAGTATATATTCTCAATAATATAATGCAAGTATTTTTAGAACATTTCTAGCCTTGATACGACGAAGCCTTGGGCGGCGTCTTGCCCTTTAACACCTTGTGGTAGTAGTCATAGGTCAGCGGGGCCTCGCCGCTCAGACGCTCGGCATCTTCGACCTCACCGATAAAGAGCAGGTGCGTGCCCACATCCACGGCATCAATCAGACGGCAGCTAAACAGCGCCGCCGCGTGCTCGGGCACATAGGGCATGCCCAGCGCGGTCTCGTGGGTCTCGTACTTGGCAAACTTGTCGTAATCGCTGCTGGTGCGGAAGCCAAAGTTGCCGATATAGAGCATGTCGGCGGTCTGGTCAATCACGGTCAGCGCAAAAGCCTTAGCCGATGCGATTACGCCGGACGTGACATTTTCCTTGTTCACGGCAACCGAGATGCGCGCCGGGGCGGATGTCACCTGCACCGCTGTGTTGATAACGCAGCCGGCACGCAGCCCGTCGGCCGCGGCACTCACCACATACAGGCCGCTCGGCATCGTAAAGAACGCAGTTTTGTCCATAACGATCACTCCCCTAACCCAGAATTGAACCTCATGGATGTATGTACCCACAAAAAAAGGCGGCACCCATAACGGACGCCGCCTTTGAGACATATGTGTCAGAACAGTAAGAAAGATGAGACACCCACAGTTGCGGTGAAATAGGGACTGAATAGCCCCTCAAACAGGCAAAACAGTCCGTATCTCACCGCAACTTATATAGAGCGCCTACCGGTTGCGTTCCTTGAGGGCGCGGTCGATCTCGCGTTGGACATCACGCTTGGCCATGTCCTCGCGCTTGTCGTAGAGCTTCTTGCCGCGACCCAGACCCAGCAGCAGCTTTACGCGGCCGTCGGTATTAAAGTAGAGTTCCAACGGAACCAGCGCATAACCACGGTTGCGAAGTTTGCCGTCAAGAAAGTCGATCTCCTTGCGGTGCAGCAGCAGACGACGCCGACGGTCGGGATCGCGATTCCACACGCCACCATGGCTATAAGGGTGGATATGCAGTCCGACGAGCCAGCACTCGCCGCCACGAATCAGCGCAAAAGTGTCAGTGATCTGACAGGCGCGCTCGCGAATCGACTTGACCTCGGTGCCGCTCAGCTCAATACCGCACTCAAACGTCTCATCGATAAAGTACTCGTGATGTGCCGAGCGATTCTTGGAAATGAGTTTGCGCTCGCGCTTACTGGGCATCGCCGGCCTCCTTGGCGCCATCGGTTCCCTTGTCGGCACCTGCGCGCTTTGCCTTGCGCTCGGCATTGAGCTCGGCATCGCTCTCGCGCACCAGTTTGATAATCGCCGCGCAGGCCTCCTCGCCCACCAAGTCGCGAGCACGCACCGTCAGGCGCGTCGCCTCCTGCTTGTCGCCGTCGCTTGCAGCATCGGTCGCACACATGATCAGGCAGATGGCGATCTCGGCCGAAGGTGAGGTCGGCACGCCCTGCAGGGCGAGCTCACCCATCACGTGGTCGTCGCTCTCATCGGCGGCATCCGGATAGGTGGTATGGATCTTGTTGAGCAGGCGCGTCGTATGCGCATCGTTGGGCGCCAGGCGCAGCGCCAGACGCGCGCAGCCCACGGCAGCCGAAACGTTCTCGGTCTCGGGCTCCAAGAAGTACTGACCTAGATCTGTCTCTTATACACATCTCCGAGCCCACGAGACGCGTAGTAATCTCGT
>ENA-OZEB01000419-OZEB01000419.1-human-gut-metagenome-genome-assembly--contig:-NODE-419-length-13462-cov-6.442978_pt1 | contig 13462 bp, 7 predicted proteins | sample MGYA00245060_ERZ653593 | MGnify/ENA primary metagenome ERZ653593 (study PRJEB26926, sample SAMN06164989) | human gut metagenome | biome: ENVO:00009003; feature: ENVO:2100002; material: ENVO:00002003... | reverse complement strand
GTGTATAAGAGACAGGTATAAATATTAATCACGAATTAGGCTGTTCGTGGTGAGTAAAGTGGAGGAATATCACAAAAAAGAAAGGGTAAGGAAATATGGTGAGATTTAGAACAAGACTTGTTGCTGTGACATGTGCAGTTGCAATGGTTGGCTCATTCTGGGGAAGTGCAGGGGCAATAGTCTCAGCTGATGCAGCAGAGCCGTCTGCGGAAATGGCGTGGAGCATCACTACAGACAAACTGGTATTTGACACTGGCGCAGATGCCAAGTGGACAGATAAAATTTATGCCAGCAATGATGAAGGTACATACCCAGAGTTAGGCAGGATCGATGATGTGTCTGTGGGTAAAAAGGCTGTGCTCACGGCAAATGTAACACTTAATGGAGATTTTTCAGGATTGGATGGTGCGGAGGCTGCTGACGGAACGTATAATGCGATCCAGCTTTCCTGTGCAATCAAGACTGGCGATGGATGGACATACACCAAGTCTGATGATTATCCATTCCTTAAAGCGGAAAATTTTACAGATGGCAAGACACAGGTATCATTTGCATTTGATGTGGAGGATACAGGAGCTGCGAACGAGATAATATTCCAGTACAATTCAAACTCTGCATATACTGGAACAATATCAATATCTGATGTAGAGATTCAGAGTGATGATTCAGGAGAGGAGCCAGGTGGTGGAGAAGAGCCAGGTGGCGGATCATCAGCAACAGGAAATGTGACAGGTGTGGCAGCACCTTCGATCACAGACAATACAGTATGGAGCAGTTCAGATGCAGTTCTCACATTTGACGCTGCTTCAGATACGACATGGAAGGATAAGGCGTACGCCAGCAATGACAGCGATACATATGCTGATATGGCGAGAATAGAGGGTGCAACTGTAGGTGAAAAGGCGAAACTCACAGCTACGGTTTCACTTGATGGCGATATATCAGGCCTTGACGGTGCTGAGGCATCAGACGGATCATACAATGCGATCCAGCTTGCATGTGCCATGAAGACAGGCGACAGCTGGGATTACGCCAAGTCAGGCGACTATCCGTTCATCAAGGCTGAGAACTTTGTCGATGGCAAGTGCGATATATCATTTGCATTTGATGTATCAGAGGTGGGAAATGTACAGGAGATCGTATTCCAGTACAATTCTAACTCAGCATATGCTGGCAAGATCACAATAAGCAACGTTAAGGTACTTGATGTTAAGGAGAGCAGCGGCGGACTTGAGCAGAGAGATCCTGCTGTGATCTCAGATCTCTCATCGGCTGAGGATTATGACAAGTGGAGCACAGAGGCCGGATATGCATACAAGCACGGCGATGCAGCCAACAAGGCCGGTAATGCCACACCTGACATATCATATGACAGTGCAAATGAGAGACTTAAGGTTTCTGTTGACTACTCAGCAGATTCAACTTCCTCATGGAGTGAGGCAAAGGTTAAGTGTGTTCCTACAGAGGCTATGGATGTGAGCCAGTACAACCAGCTCAGTGTGGATATAATCTACCCGGCAAAGCTCAAGGGAAGCAAGATCAAGTTTTTTGCAGATGGAATAATAAATAAAGATACAACCATCGACGATGATGCAGAGGATATCGGAGATGGATTAAAGAAGGTTACAGTTACTATGGGATTTACTCCTACAGATAAACCACTCAGAGATGTGACAATAGGAATCATAGGAAGCAGCACAAGCTTTAAGGGAAATGTATATCTTGATAATCTTGTTCTGTCACAGGCAGATACAACAAAGGATTTTGTCGAGATAACAGAGACTCCTGGTGCTGGTTCACCAGCGGATCTTTCACAGATGCCATCATCAGTTAGAGTGAGCGATGCGAATGCAGCAGACAGTGCAAAGGCACTTGCGGCATACCTGAATACGCTCATGAATAGTGATCAGGTTCTGTTCGGACATCAGAATGATGTGAGCAGAAGCGTAAATCCACAGGCGTCACTCGGTGATGTATATGATGTGACTGGACAGGTCAGCGGTGTGTTCGGAATCGACTCACTGGCAGTTACAGGCTCGGAGGCAGGCGGTTCAGACGCGGCTTCGGCACTGGCAAACTCAGTGGCATACAGCAAGACTGCAGCGGCAAATGGTGCGATCGTGTCATTGTCAATGCATATGCCAAACTTCTCCAGCTCCAAGATAGTGAAGAACTCGGATGGAACATACAGTTTCTACGGATGTGATTTCTCAGAGTCCAAGGATCTGTCAAATGACATAGTAAAGCAGATTCTCCCAGGTGGAGAGTACAATGAGGTATTTACAGCTTACCTCGATGTGATCGCAGACTACGCATCACAGCTTCAGGCTGCCGGAATACCTATCTTGATCAGACCATTCCACGAGAATACAGGAAGCTGGTTCTGGTGGGGATCAATGAACACAGCTGAGACATACAAGTCTCTCTACAGATATACCAAGGATTATATGGAGCAGAGCGGTGTACACAACCTTCTCTGGGTATACTCGCCAAACGGACCTGTCACATCAGAGGCAGCTTACGTGTCATACTATCCAGGCGATGAGTATGTAGATATCCTTGCATTTGACTATTACAACGATTACAATTCGTACCCTGCAGCAGCAGACAACTCTTTCTTTGACAGTCTTGATACAACATGTAATATCGTGTCATCAATAGCTGCAAAGAGAGGCAAGATACCAGCCATCGCTGAGTGCGGTGTCAGAGTCATGAAGAAGGACGGTTCAGACAACGAGGGACTTCTCGTAAAGGGTAATCCGGTTGGAACAGAGGCTTCAGGAAAGAACTGGTATCAGGAAGTCAACGACATTGCGAAGAAGAACAACATGCCATACTACCTTGTATGGGCAAACTTCGGAGACAGCAACTTCTATGTACCATACAAGTATGATGCTACACATGGACAGGAGCTTATCAATGACTTCATAAAGTATTATAACGACGACTCATCAATATTTGGTGGAGACACAGGATTCTACAGTAACATGGGAACTCTTGCAGGAGTATCTGCAAATACATACACGGGCCAGATGGGTTACATGGTATATCCATTTGACAGAGATACCATCCTCAAGGCGACAACACTCAAGGCTGGTGTTAAGAATGCATCAAAGGTTCAGTTCATTATCAACAATCCTGATACAGGTGCTAAGCTTACACTCAACGCTGAGGCTGGAGCCGAGATTGCCGCTGCAGGATCAGAGCCAACACTTTACACGGCTGATCTTACAGAGAAGAATCTCAGCAAGCTTGGAAAGACAGATACAGCAACCATCACACTCTTGGCAGATGGCGAGCAGCTCGCACAGCTGTCACACATAAGCCTTGGAAAGGCCAAGGATAAGGCTCCTGCAAATGTTATCGAGGACTTCGAGTACTATTCAGGAAGCGACGGACTTCTGGATTCCACATACACATCTAACTCAGCCGCAGGATGCAGCTCAAGCTTTGTTCTTGACAAGACACACAAGAACGGCGGTACATACGGCGGAGCATTCAAGTATAAGCTCGAGACAAATGGATCAGAGGTGTGGACAGGAAGGATTAAGTCAGAGCTTACAAACAATGATTTCTCAAAGTATAATGCGCTTGAGATGTGGGTACAGCCGGACGGTATGGGACAGAAGCTTGTGATCCAGATCACAGATGGAAGCGGCGAGGAATTTGAGGTATACCTCACAGATTTCGTAAAGGGAACAAAGGCACAGTATGTTACTATTCCATTCAGCTCATTCAAGGGTAAGAAGGGTGGTACACTCGATGCATCGGATATAGTCAAATTTGCTGTATGGTGCAACTCGATCGTGCCGGAGGATCACACTGGCAAGTGGACAGTTGACTCAACTATCTATTTTGATGGAATCCAGGCAGTGAAGCTCACAGATGATATGCTCAAGAAGAATCCAGTGGACAAGAATGGACTTATCATAACAGACAAGTCACTGGTAAATAAGGATGAGGCAGATCCGGGTAAGGACGATCCAACAACAGAAGATCCAACAACAGAGAATCCAACCACAGAGGATCAGACTACCGAGGCTCCAACAACTGAGAAGCCTGGCAATGACGACAAGACAACTGAGGCTACCACAGCAGCAACAACGGATGGAAGCACAGGTGGAAATGGACAGAACGTGGTAAATACAGGAGATAAGTCACCTGTAGACGTAATGTTTGCGATAATGATAGCATCACTTATCATGGCTGGTGCAGGCTATATCGTTATCAAAAAGGATAAGAAGTAATACTCATTTTAGCCATACAAAGAGCCTCACTGTCGGCGGTGATGAAGACCACCGGCAGTGGGGCTTTATTTGTTGGTTTATATTTGTATGCAATATCAGTTTGCAGCACGTCTCTTCTCAACAAGCTTCTCTACAGGGGTTGTGAGATACATTATAGAGAGCATCAGCGTACAGCAGAACCAGATGATAGGCTCTGTGATGGTAACACCCAGATATCCAAGTCTTGGAGTGAGTATCATAACCGCAAGTACCTTTCCAACCAATTCTATAGTGGATGACATAACTGGAACGATCTTCCGGCCCATTCCCTGCATGGCACATCTCAGGACGAACAGAGGTCCAAGTACATAGAAGCAAGTCACGCCGATCCTTACGTACCTTACAGCCGGATCGATGATTGCGCTGGCAGATGTACCTGCAACCAGTTTTATAAGTGTCGGACTGAGCAGCCAGCCGAATAGGATCATGACAGTGGTGATGATCGTGTTTATGATGATCGCAGCCCTCACACCCTGATGTACCCGGTCGTATCTGCCTGCGCCCATATTCTGGCTTACATATGTCGTCACGGCATTTCCTACTATATATAACATGAACATGAGGATATCAAATATCTTTCTTGCCGCTGTGTGGGCGGTTACTATATCAGTTCCGAGTCCATTGATGGCTCTCTGGAGTATGACCGTTCCGATGTTCACTATACAGCTCATAAATCCCATGGCAAGTGCGGACTGTATGAGGTCTGACCGGTCACTCTTCTCTACGGAGTATTCATCCTTCTCCGGAATCAGATGCTTGGCCTTCACAAGTATATAGATCAGGGCAAGTATGCCCGCCAGCGCCTGTGATATATCGGTGGCGATGGCTGCACCTCGTACTCCCATGTCAAATGCCCTTATAAACATAAGATCCAGAACGATATTGAGTACAACTGATATACCGAGGAATATAAGAGGTGTCTTGCTGTCTCCGACTGCACGCAGTATGTTGGCGCACAGATTATATAATGAACAGAATATGATTCCAACGATTATGATTATAACGTAGCTTGCTGCCATATCCAGTATGTCGTCTGGTGTTTTGAGAAGTACCAGGATAGGCCTTATAAATATGAGACTCAGAACGGTCAGGACAATGGATGCCAGCAGTGTCATGATGGCCGATGCACCGATACATCTTCTCATATTGTGATAGTCCTTTGCACCATAGTATTTGGCTATAGGGATGGCAAGCCCCATGGTTCCGCTGTTGAGGAAGCCTATTATCATATTCGAAATGACTGAGGTTGCGCCAACCGCGGCGAGTGCCTGTGAGCTTACGTAGTTGCCCACGATGGCTGAGTCTGTAAAACTGTATAACTGCTGTGCGATCTGTCCCAGTATCATAGGAACAGCAAATAACCATATGACTTTCATTGGCTTTCCGACTGTTAGATCTTTCATATATAATAAACCTCCTTAATTTTTGCGCCTGATATTCGATTGTACAACAGTTCGCGATAAAGTCAATGTGGTTTTTGCTTAATTTTAAAGAAAAATGTTTTATTTTGTTATATAAAATGTTATGTTAAAGTGTAACGATTAAAAATGGCTTGATTGTGCATACTAACATTTGACATATATTTATAGAAAGAAATGGAAAATATGGAAAAGAATAACAGACAAAAAAATAAGCGTAACAAGAAGAGACATGCGGAGCTCGAGAGAATTGCGTTATACGCAGTGGGAGTCATTCTGCTTGGACTGGTCATAGGCCTTGCTGTGAAAAACTATAGACTTAAGAGCAAACTGGATAATCATAATGAAAAGGACTCGGTTGCCACAGGAACATCGGCGGACAGTGATAATACGAATGGCGATGCCTCAGCAGCAACAACAGAAAAGGTTGCGGAACTCAAGGTTCAGGGAACTGTGGAATGTACGGACATAGCGGTTCCGGCGACTGAGCAGGAAGAGAATTATAATGGCGAGGATCTGGCGGACAATGGCTGTCCATACGCCATCAAGATAAACAGACAGGAAAATATAGTTACTATATACAAGCTGGACGCTGCTGGATATTACACTGTTCCGGTAAAGGCAATGCGCTGTTCGGTATCACCGGTGGGAGAGACTCCTGTCGGACTGTTCAACATACAGCTCAAGTGGGACTGGCTTGCACTGTTTGACAACTGTTATGGCCAGTATGTGTCACAGATAGATGGCGACACCCTGTTCCATTCCGTGCCTTATCTGGACACCACAAAGGATTCGCTTGAGACATGGGAATTCAACAAGCTTGGAACCGGGGCATCACTGGGATGCGTCAGACTGTGCGTTGCAGATACCAAATGGATATATGAGAACTGCGAGTCTGGAACATATGTTGATATATTTGACAGTGACTATTATGGCCCGCTGGGAAGACCTGTGCCGGTGACCAGACTGGATAACACTGATGAGACCGGATGGGATCCGACAGACATGGTTGAGGAGAATCCGACCGCAGGAACAGCCGTGATATACGGTGCGGAGAGCCACAGCATAAACCAGGGCGAGAACTATGACACAATGGCGGGAATATGGGCCTTCAATTCACAGCGTGAGGATGTAACGGATCAGTTGAAGGTTGAGGGAACCGTGGACAATATGAAGCTGGGAAAATATACAGTAAAGTACAGCTTTACAGATCAGGGCAGTGAGATATGTAAGAGTATCGAGATAACAGTGGAGGATGATGAAGCTCCTGTTATAACAAGGGTTCCTGTGGAGATAAAGCTGGAGAGTTACAATGGACAGGCTGATGAGCTTGCAGATCTTGTTGCATCTTATGTGAACGCACAGGATGGTGATACACTGATAAGGACAGGAGTGGCCACAGATGGCAATGGCAAGACTCTGGATGGACAAGCACTCACAAGTCTTGGACAGGACGTTATATGTGTGGCTGTTAACAAAATGGAGTCCAAGGCGGGCAGCTATACAGTTGTGTGCTGTGCGCAGGACAGCAGCGGCAACAGATCATCCTATCACACAGTCACAGTCACCGTTGAAAAGTAGAGGTGGATCATGGCAGACAGGAAAAGTACAATTTATGATCTCGAAGCAGAGAAGATAAAAGAAAAGATAATCATATTTGCCGCCGATACAGGTGGATATACACAGAAAGAGGTCTCCTTGGAGATTCAGGCATCCCTGGACGAGCTCACGGAGCTCATAGACACAGCCGGAGCCGAGGTCGTGGGACGGCTGGTGCAGAACAGGGACCGCATTGCAAATGACTTGTATCTGGGAAGAGGAAAGGTTGAGGAGCTCAGGGAGATGATATATGAGCTGGGCGCCACAGGAGTGTGCTGTGATGATGAGCTGTCACCGGCACAGTTGATGAACCTTCAGGACGCACTGGACATAAAGGTTATGGACAGGACAATGGTCATTCTCGATATATTTGCAGCACATGCTGGAAGCTACGAGGGCAAGCTGCAGGTGGAACTTGCACAGCTTAAGTTCAGAGCCACCAGACTCGTTGGTATGAGAGATTCATTGTCGAGACTTGGCGGTGGAATCGGAACGAGAGGACCGGGAGAGAAGAAGCTGGAGATAGACAGACGAGTCATAAGGGACAGGATCTCCAGACTGAAGGCGGAGCTCAGGAACGTTGAATCCCAGAGAAGCCAGCAGAGAAAGCAGAGACAGAGGAGCGCTGTGCCGGTTGTTGGCATAGTCGGATACACAAATGCGGGCAAGTCGACCCTGCTGAATGCACTCACGGGGGCAGGAGTATTACAGGAAGACAAATTATTTGCGACCCTTGATCCTACGACAAGAGGATACAAGCTGCCGGGGGGACAGAACATACTGCTCACCGATACGGTCGGTTTTATAAGGAAGCTGCCGCATCATCTGGTCGAGGCCTTTGGCTCCACTTTGGAGGAGGCAAAATACTGTGATGTCATCCTTCATGTTGTGGACGCATCGGATGAAAACTGGGATAAGAACATAGAGACAGTGTACGGCACATTAAAGCAGCTCAAGATAGATGAGAATTCGGGAAAACCTGTGATAACTGTATTCAACAAGATAGACAGAATATCAAAGGATGATCTGGTGGGTGTGCGCGATCTGAGAGCGGACAAGACTCTGTATATCTCGGCTGCCACGGGACAGGGACTCCCGGAGCTTGCCAATGCGATAGAGGAAATACTTAGAAATCAGAAGTCATATATAAGGCATACATTTGCATATTCTGAAGCAGGGCTCACAGGACTTATACACAAATACGGTGAGATCCAGACAGAGGAATATCTGGACGATGGCATATTTATAGAAGCTTATGTTCCAAAGTCAATACTTGGAAAACTTGGACTCAGTTTCGACGATGAAGCTGATTTTTAGTGCCAGCAATGTAGCGTATCAGGCGTTAACGTGCCATTTCACATTGCTTACATAATATGAAGAGATAATAAAAAATGTTTACATTTTATAAGTATTTGTGTAAATTTACAGAGGAAGGATAATGGTTATTCACACAGAAAGGGAGATATTATGAGTGATAATAACATGAATCAGATGCCGGACGGAATGAATCCTAACGGCGCCGATGGTCCACAGCCATCACAGAATCAGCAGGGCGATGCGGGTCAGCAGTATAGCGCAGACCAGCAGTATGCAGGACAGTACGGCCAGCAGCAGTACGGAGCAAACCAGCAGTACGCAGGACAGTACGGCCAGCAGCAGTATGGAGCAAACCAGCAGTACGCAGGACAGTATGGCCAGCAGCAGTACGATGCAAATCAGCAGTTTGCAGATCAGTACGGTCAGCAGATGAATGCACAGCAGAGTGTATATGATCAGACCGTGAACATGTATGGTGATCAGGCGCACAAGCCTGAGTCTCCAAAGAAGAGAAAGGGTATCAAGATAGCCATAATAGCAGTTGTGGCAGCGCTTGTTATCATAGCAGCATTTGTTGTTGTATTCTTCGTGTTCATCAAGAAGAGTCCTAAGGATGCGGTTAAGGACGCGATGGAGAACACAGCAAAGGAACTTGAGAACAATAATATTGTGGGTATCGTCGGAGCAGATGACATAGATGTCGACAAGCTGGACGTTCAGTCAGATTTTACCATCGACAAGGTTGCCGGAGATGGTCAGCTCGACGGTTCAACATTTACATTTGACGCAAGCACAGCCAAGAGCGACGGACAGAACAGCTTCAAGCTTGGTTCTTCCATGACACTGGCAGGCGAGACAGTCAGTGCGGATGTTGTAATGATCGGTCAGACGCTCTATATGTCATGTCCTGATCTCTTTACCAAGACATTTTCATTTGACATGAACAGTGTTATGGCAGAGCTCGACAGCAAGGATGCGGGAGCCGGCGGTTCAGTTGACAGCGAGGCTCTTCAGAAGATCATAGATGAGGATCTCAAGCCGGCTGCAGATAAGCTTGCAGAGTCCATAACATATGAGAAGGTCGGCAAGGATGAGTTTACAAATGCAAATGGCAAGACTATCAAGGCAGACCACTACACAGTGACAATAACAACAGACGCTATAGATGAGTTCTCACAGGCACTGGTTGACTGTCTGAACAAGTACATGGACAGCAATCTGTCAGATGATATGATGGATCAGATGGGTGTTACAAAGGATCAGCTCAAGCAGTCCATCGGCACTATTCCATCTCTGGTCAGCGCAGTAATGACAAAGGATGCCGTTGCAAATGTATACGTAGAAAACGACAAGGTGATCCGTGTTGACTGGGATTATGATCTTGCAGCAGCAGGCGTTAAGATTTCATTCACAGCAGATTACATGGGTGACGGAAATGTCACATCAGATGCTGTAACAAAGATAGCACTTACATACGGTTCAGATGTAAATATAGAGCTCAAGAGTGAGTCAAAGACTGACACATCAGGAGATAAGATATCAACTGACAAGAAGTACACATTATCAGCAATGAGCGGCGGAGAGAGCCAGGAGTTCACAGGAAATGTGACATCAGACTATGACAAGAACAGCGGTAAGATGAGTGGAAGCATATCTGTTGATGTACAGGGTGAGACTGCTCAGGCTGCATTTGAGGGTGTCCTTGCAGATGTCAAGAAGGGCGAGTCATTCAGCATAAACGATGCAAAGCTCACAGTTACAGTATCAGGCGAGGATGTTCTTCAGTGCTCAGGAAATCTCAAGGTAGCAGAGAAGGACAACAAGATAGAGGCTCCTGCAGCAGGAGATGTGGTTGATTACTCAGTTCTCAACAGTGATGATGTAGATCAGTACATCAACATGGATAAGATGGAAAAGATCGTATCAGCATGGAGCGAGATATTTGACTCAGTAAGTGTTGACAGCAGACTTGACGGAAAGTTCGGCACCGACTCAAAGGATACTGAGGAGGAAGAGCCTGAGACAACAGAGGCAGCTACAACAGAGAAAGCAACCACAGAGAAGTCAAATGACAGCACAGAGGAGGAAGACCTTTCAAAGGTTACATTAAGCCTTGGCGATAAGTCAGTAAAGATCAATGATCCAAAGGGATACGAGAGAAGCTATGCTTCAGAGTATACCATATCTTATAATGATGAGAAGGGCGATGTATATGCAAGCTATTCTACATATACACACTATTCAGCAAGTGATCTTGTGAAGAACATGAAGGATACTTACACAGAGTATTACAACGATGAGAACTCCAAGGTCAACGAGATGACAGATGGCACAGTGAAGGCAAAGGACGGCACAGAGGTAACATATCTTGTGATACAGCTCACATCATATGATATGGACAGAACAGAGGTGCTGTTGGTATATCCTACAGGCGAGGATGTAGTTACATGTTCTATCAGCTACTGGGATAAGGTCGACAAGGTTGACGCACAGAAGCTGTGTGAGACATTCATGGATGCAATTGAGATAAAGTAATAGCTGTACAGCGTGCAGGGAAAATGTGAAAAAGGCAGGAGGCAGTGATGAAGGTCGTTAATGTGAAGAATGTGGCGATAGGAGAGGGAATGACTAAGATCTGTGTACCTCTGGTAGCTCCGACGGATTATGATGTGGACTATCAGTCGAGGATCATAGCGAAGTCGGAACCGGACATGGTAGAATTCAGAGCGGATATGTACGAACAGTGCTTTGACAGAGAGGCACTTATGAAGACTCTGGCGAAGATCCATGATAAGCTGGGGCAGTTCCCTATTATATTTACATTCCGAACAAAGGGCGAGGGAGGTTGTATGGAGGCGACCCTCAGCCAGTACCGCGACCTTCTCATGGATGCCATAGACAGTGGATACATAGATATTGTGGATGTTGAATATTTCTCTGATATGGAGATCGTGGATGAGGTCATAGCGGAGGCTCATTCCAAGGGTGTTTATGTCATAGTGTCAAATCACGATTTCAAGACTACCATACCGATGGAACAGATCGTTGACAGATTCAAGTCCATAATATTCACTGGTGCAGATATAGCCAAGATAGCCATGATGCCTGAGGAGGGTTCACAGGTCGTTGACATGATGCAGGCGGCAAAGGAGCTTCAGGAGTGTGGAAATCAGACTCCGCTCATAGTTATATCCATGGGCGAGCTCGGCGTGGAGACGAGAACCACAGGCGAGATGTATGGCAATACAGTATCATTTGCCACGGCGGGAATACCTTCCGCTCCGGGACAGATATCTGTGGATGCACTGAGAAGCCAGCTCACTATGATACATCACATCATAGCTAGCAAATAATATTAAATATATGATCTTATTATTCTGGAAGTCACGGATGAATGCCGGGGCTTCCATTTTTTTAGTGGTGTGTGGCTTGTTTGGCAGATATATGGTATTATGACATAAATGTTCCGGGTGCCCTGTATTGCAGTCGGAGATTAAGGAGATAAGAATATAATGGAAGAAAAGATACACAAGAGGAGAGTCCACTACAGTGGCACTCATCCGAAGAGGTTTGAGGAGAAATACAAGGAGCACGATCCTGAGAAATATGCGGATACGATAGAGAAAGTCATAAGCAAGGGAAGTACCCCGGCAGGGATGCACATTTCAATATGTGTAAATGAGATACTGGATTTCCTTCAGATACAGCCGGGACAGCAGGGGCTTGATGCGACGCTTGGCTATGGCGGACACACAAGGCGCATGCTTGAGAAGCTTCAGGGAAAAGGGCATATGTATGCACTGGACGTTGATCCGATAGAAATAGTGAAGACGAAGCAGAGACTGGCGGATGCCGGTTATGGAGAGGACATACTCACGATAAAGCAGACAAATTTCAGGAACATAGACCAGGTGGCGGAAGAAGCAGGAGGCTTTGATTTTATTCTGGCGGATCTGGGTGTGTCATCAATGCAGATCGATAACCCGGACAGGGGATTCACCTACAAATTTGATGGACCACTTGATCTGAGACTCGACCCGGAGAAGGGTGAGTCGGCGGCGGAACGCCTGAGAGAGGTATCATACGAGGAGCTTGTGGGAATGTTCCAGGAGAACTCGGATGAGCCATACGCTGAGGAGATAGCCACGGTCATCATGAAGAGAAACCGCATTAAGAATTATGTGGAGACCACCACGCAGATGAAGGAAGTTATTGAAGAGGCTCTCTCATTTGTGCCAGAGAACGAGCGGAAAGAGGCTGTGAAGAAATCCTGTCAGAGGTGTTTTCAGGCTCTGCGAATAGATGTGAACAGTGAGTTTGAGGTTTTGTATGATTTCCTTGACAAGCTGCCGGATGCGCTCAGACCTGGTGGAAAAGTGGCGATACTGACATTCCATTCAGGTGAGGACAGACTGGTAAAGAGAGCGTTCAAGGCGGGAGCGAAGGCTGGTGTTTACAGCGAAGTCAGCAAGGATGTCATCAGACCGTCAGCGGAGGAGTGCGCCCGCAATCCGAGAGCAAGATCGACGAAGATGAGATGGGCTGTAAAAGCAGAATAAAGGACACAGAAAGGCGACATCGTCTGTATATCATGTTAATATGATGACAGGGGATGTCGCCTTTTGGACATATGTTTCAGATGTATTGTGGCTGACTATTTCATAGGAGTTGAGGCAAGTGAGATGAATGTGAGCTGCGCCTGTGATGGCATACAGGCAGAGGAAATGCTCTATGAGAATCGGTATGATCTTTTTTCGGTGGAGATAAGCTCCCAGTAAATGCGTAACAGGCATATAGAGGATAGTAAAAATGTCCAGGATAATTTAGGCAGAACATTTATAG
>ENA-OZEB01000415-OZEB01000415.1-human-gut-metagenome-genome-assembly--contig:-NODE-415-length-13649-cov-6.319921_pt1 | contig 13649 bp, 8 predicted proteins | sample MGYA00245060_ERZ653593 | MGnify/ENA primary metagenome ERZ653593 (study PRJEB26926, sample SAMN06164989) | human gut metagenome | biome: ENVO:00009003; feature: ENVO:2100002; material: ENVO:00002003... | reverse complement strand
TGGAGAGTTGGGTAAGGATTTCCTTCACCCCCTCCCACAGTTGTTCCTGCCGCTGGGATATATCCTCCAAGTCAGCATCGTAGATACGCCCGGTCTCATGCACCTTGCGTGTCAGCTGGTTTAAGTTGTTGCTGCTTCGGCGCAGCAGGGATACCAGTTCCTTCAGCTCCGGCAAGTCCAGCTGTACCACATAGCCGTCCACAGCCATTTTCCGCAGATAGGCGCTCAGGTTTTTTGTTCCAAACTGCGCCATTTTCTGCTGGATCACATCCATCTCCGCAGCGGATACCCAAAACAGGACCGGCACATCCCGTTTGCGTTTGGGGCTGCTCATCGCTCCGGCTCCTGTTTCTTTGGGGCGGCAGGCTTGCGGGCAGGCGGTTCCTGCCTGAGCTTTTGCAGGACAGAGCTTTTCTGCGGTTCCTGCATGGCTTTTCTGGCCTGCCTGGTAAACAGATCGGTCAGACCGGGATTGACCCCATCCACAACCAGATAGGCACAGTGGCGGGAAGCATCGCTGTCCTCCGGCATGGGAATGGTTTTTGCCCAGGCTTTATTGTTCTGAGAGATACGCCCGTCATGGTTCTTGCGCTGGATGGTGTTGGCGAGAATAAACTGTACCCGTTCTGTCCCGAACTTTTCCAACACATCTTTGACCGCCGCCTCCGTATCCAGCCGGTTCTCTGCATAGTGAGCGCTGATGGCCTGTTCAATGGCTTCTTTGCAGGCGCTGTTCGCCTGATATGAGAGGTTGTACTGTGCCATTTCCCCATGCTCGGACGCATAGGCAGCAGAATGTGGATAGACCGGTGTTGTTCGCAGTTCCTCTTTGGCTCTGCACACATCGTCGGCACGGCTTTCAATGCTGTCCCGGATCACATCCATATAGCCGGTCTCCAGCTTTTCAAAATAGCGGTACACATCCGCCAGCGGAGAGGGAGATTCCAAAAGTGCCTGAGCCTGGGTGTCGGTCAACTCCAGTTCCTCCATTGCCATCACGATGTCCTCGCGGATGGTGTACTCATAGGCATGGTTTAAGACTTCTTCCGGGGGCTGGCTTTTCAGCCAGTCCCGGAACTTGTCCTGTTCGGCAGCCATCTTTTCATAAAGGGCTGTATTCAGATCGTTAGTATTCATGTTATCGCACCTCCTCATGCTGTTTTGGTTTCTTGTCTGTACTACGGGGTTGCACCGGGCGTTTTAGGGTATCCAGCACCGAAGGCCGTGTGCTTTTGGCAACAACAGACTCGGTGTGTGCCTGCCCCTTTCCGTCGATGTTGAGCAGGGTATCCAACTCCACCAGACGGGCGTTTTTGCTTCTCAGTTCTTCTTCATAAAGGAATGGCTTTCCGACTTCCTCCTTTGCGGCAGCCTGCTGCTGATAGAGGTTATCCAGCTGGGCCTTTGCCGCCTCCAGACGCTGGGGCATCTGGGCGAGGGCATTGTCGATACGGGTAAGATTTCCGCGAGGGTCTGTACCAAGGGTTGCCCGGTGGGTCATCTGTCCTTTCAGCAGGAGCGTATACTCCTGTTTCCAAGCGGAAAATTCCACGGACATGGCATAACCCCGGTAGTTGCCGATCTGCACCGGATCGGAGGTTTTGACCTCCTTGCAGGCATCCAAAAGGGCTGCACCGGCGTTCTCCTTATCGGTCAGCAGGTCTCCACGAATCTCCATACCGGCAAAGCCGTCCTCCGGGTGCGGGTGAGCTGCCAAAACCTCCAGATCGGATTCAAAGCCCTTGATAAAACCTTTGTGCTTTTCAATCTCCTCCGGGAAGTATTTGAGCAGCTGGTCCTCCAGACGATATTGCTTGCTCTGGTGGTCGGCTTTCATCAGCTTCAGGCGGGATACCTCCACATCCAAATCCATACGCTCCTTGATACGGGGATCTCCGGCACACAGAGCCTTGATCTCGGCAAAGGAAAGTGCTGTTTCGTCCACATCATCGCAGGAGCGCACCGGCGATTTAGAAGTCATGATCTGACTGATGAATTTTTGCTTATTCTCCACCGTCTGCCAGAGGTATGCGTCAAAGGTTCCTTCGGTCACATAGCGGTACACATGGACAAGAGGATTCTGGTTACCCTGGCGCTCGATACGGCCCTTGCGCTGGGCAAGGTCTCCCGGTCTCCACGGACAGTCCAGGTCATGAAGTGCCACCAGACGGTCCTGCACATTGGTGCCTGCGCCCATCTTGGCGGTGCTGCCCAAAAGGACACGCACCTGACCGGTACGGACTTTAGAGAACAACTCCTTTTTCCGCACTTCGGTGTTGGCTTCATGGATAAAAGCAATCTGGTCGGCAGGCATTCCCTGAGCAATGAGTTTCTGACGAATATCGTCATATACCGTAAAGACCGGTTCCTGCTCCGGCAGAGGCACAGCGCCTTCCAATGCGTGAAGCAGTGGATTATCCAGCGTTTTCGCCGCCTTGCTTGCAGGAGCTTTTGCCTGCGGTGTAGAAATGTCGCAGAACACCAGCTGGGTCAGCTTGTCAGCTTTGCCATCCCGCCAGATCTGCATGATGTTGTCCACGCACTGATTGACCTTTGTGCCAGGTTCATCCGGCAGCATCTGGTTGACGATCCTCTGGTCCAGTCCCAGCTTGCGGCCATCCGAGGTGATTTTGAGCATATTATCCACCGACGGGTCCACACTGCCGCTGTGTACTTCGGAAGCGCGCTCAGAGAGTGCCTTCACCATTTCCTGCTGATGTTCGGTAGGCTGCGCCACGATGTTGTGGTATTCCACCTCCGGGGTGGGCAGGTTCAGTTGGTCGGCGGTCTTGATGTCCGCCACTTCTTTGAACAGGTTCATCAGCTCCGGCAGATTAAAGAACTTGCTGAATCTCGTTCTTGCCCGGTAGCCGGTGCCTTCCGGTGCCAGCTCCAATGCTGTGACGGTCTCTCCAAATCGGGAAGCCCAGCAGTCGAAGTGGGTCATGTTCAGTTCTTGCAGGCGTTCATACTGAAGGTAACGCTGCATGGTGTAAAGCTCGGTCATGGAGTTGCTGACCGGGGTGCCGGTGGCAAAAATCACGCCACGGTTTCCGGTGATCTCATCCATATAGCGGCACTTGGCAAACATATCGGAGGATTTCTGCGCGTCCGATGTGGAAAGACCAGCCACATTCCGCATCTTGGTGTATAGAAACAGGTTTTTATAGTTGTGGGCCTCGTCCACAAACAAACGGTCCACACCCAGCTGCTCGAAGGTTACCACATCGTCTTTTCGCCCCTCGGCTTGCAGCTTTTCCAGTCTGGCTTCCAGAGACTTTCTGGTACGCTCCAGCTGCTTGACGGTAAAACGCTCGCCGCCGCTGGCCTGTACCTCTGCAATCCCCTCGGTGATCTCGTCGATCTGCTCATAGAGAAGCCGTTCCTGACGCTCCCGGCTGATGGGGATACGCTCAAACTGGCTGTGTCCCATGATGATGGCATCATAATCACCCGTCGCAATACGAGCGCAGAACTTCTTTCGGTTATGGGTCTCAAAGTCCTTTTTGGTGGTGACTAAGATATTGGCGGAAGGATAGAGACGCAGAAACTCCGACGCCCACTGCTCGGTCAGATGGTTTGGAACCACAAAGAGAGATTTCTGGCACAGTCCCAGGCGTTTGGCTTCCATCGAAGCAGCTACCATTTCAAAAGTTTTGCCTGCGCCTACTTCATGTGCCAACAGGGTATTTCCTCCATACAGCACATGGGCGATGGCGCTTTTCTGGTGTTCCCGCAGGGTAATGGCCGGGTTCATGCCGCCAAAAGTGATATGGCTGCCATCATACTCGCGGGGACGGGTAGAGTTCATTTCTTCGTTGTACTGGCGCACCAAAGTCTGGCGGCGCTCCGGGTCTCTCCAGATCCAGTCCCTAAAGGCTTCCCGGATCGCCTGCTGTTTTTGAGCCGCCAGGGTGGTCTCCTTGGCATTCAGCACGCGGCGCTCTTTTCCGTCTGCGTCCTCTATGGTGTCATAGATACGGACATCTCGCAGGTTCAGGCTGTCCTCCAAAATCTTATAGGCATTGGCACGACTGGTCCCATAGGTGGTATAAGCTGCCACATCGTTGTAGGATACGGAAGATTTCCCCTTGATCTGCCATTCAGCGGTAAAGGACGAATAGTTGACCCCAATACTGCGCTGGAGATAAAACGGGGTATTAAAGGTCTCATACATAAACTGCTGGATATATTCCTTGTCAATCCAGGTAGCGCCCAGACGCACCTCGATCTCCGACGCATCCAGGTCTTTGGGCTGGGCGGCGGTAAGAGCTTCCACATTGACTGCAAAAGAAGGGTCCTGCTGTGCCGCCCGCTGCGCCTGACGCAGTTTGCGGCGTACATTGCCGGAAAGGTATTCATCAGCAGTCACATAATGGGGCGATCCGTCCTGTTCCAGCTGTCCTGGTACACGGAAGATCACACCTTGCAGTTCTCCCTCCAGTTCCAGAAATCTGCCGGAAACTCTGGTTCTGGTTTTCTTTTCCGCAAAAACAGTATCCATAGGAAGCAGTCCCATTCCCTTGATGGTTCCTCCGGCTTCCACATGATGAGGGTCACTTAAGGTCTCACCCAGCATCTGATAACCGCCACAGATTCCAAAGATGATCTTACCCTTTGCAGCTTCCTTCAAAACTGCAGCTTCCAGACCATTAGCCCGCATCCACAGCAGATCTTCCATTGTATTTTTTGTTCCTGGAAGGATGATCATATCCGGATTTTTCAGTTCACTGACATGCTGTACATATCTCAAGGAAACTCCCGGGATACTTTCCAGTGGATTAAAATCTGTGAAATTGGAGATCCTTGGCACCCGGATCACCGCAATATCAATAAGATCCACTTCCTGTTTTCTGTCAAATCTTTCTGTGAGGCTGTCCTCATCCTCCACCTGAATATCCAGATACGGAGCCACTCCCACTACAGGGATATGGCTTCTCTCCTCCAGCATCTGCACTCCCGGATCAAGGATGGTCTTGTCGCCGCGGAATTTGTTGATGATCAGACCCTTTACCATCTCTCTTTCATCCTCTTCCAGAAGCTCCACTGTACCGATCAGCTGTGCAAAAACACCACCTCTGTCAATATCTCCCACCAGAAGCACCGGTGCCTTTGCCATCTTTGCCATTCCCATATTTACGATATCTTCTGTTTTCAGATTAATCTCCGCCGGGCTTCCGGCCCCCTCGATCACAATGATATCATTTTCTGATGCCAGCTTATCATAGGCTTTCATAATATCCGGCACCAGCTTTTTCTTATATTTAAAATAGTCTCTGGCACTCATGGTTCCCAGGACTTCTCCGTTTACGATCACCTGGGAGCCTACATCATTGGTAGGCTTCAGAAGAATGGGGTTCATCAGCACAGAAGGCTTAATTCCGGCTGCCTCCGCCTGCATCACCTGAGCTCTGCCCATCTCCAGCCCCTCTTCTGTAATAAAAGAGTTCAGTGCCATATTCTGGGATTTAAAGGGTGCCACCCTGTATCCATCCTGTTTAAAAATCCTGCAAAGCCCTGCTGCCAGAAGGCTTTTTCCTGCATTGGACATTGTCCCCTGCACCATAATCGCTTTTGCCATTTTTTGTTTCCCCTTTTCTCCTGTATAAATACTTACGAAAGCACTTCTTCCAGTACCTCTATCAGCTTTTCATTCTGTTCATGCAGCTTCACTGCCACACGGTAATATCCTTTTTTCAGCCCCAGATAGTTACTGCAATCCCGGATCAGGATCCCCTTTGCAACACATCTTTCAAAGAGATCCTCAGGTCCGTAAAAGAATATATAATTTGCTTCAGAAGGATATACCGTCAGCCCAACCTGTCTCATCTTTTCCTTCATCCATGCAGATTCCCTGAAAATGATCTGCCGTCCTGCTTCCACATATTCTGATTCCTTCAGTGCTGCCATTCCTGCCTGCTGTGCCATGGTAGACACATTCCAGGGCTGGGTGACTGCCTCCATCCGGTCAAGTACTTTCCTGTCCGAACAGAATCCATAGCCCAGACGCACACCGGGGATCGCATATCTTTTGGTAAATGCCTTAAGAATAAAAAGTCCCGGATATTTTTCCAGTTTTCCCTTCAGCGTATATTTCTCCGGATCTTTTACAAAATCCAGGAAGCACTCATCTACTACCATAAATATTCCCTGCATGGCACAGGTTTCCAGGATTTCTTCCAGAAGGTCCTGAGGTATGGTAATCCCTGTAGGATTATTGGGATTACACAGGAAAATAATATCCGGCTTTTCTCTTTTCAGAACATCCGGATAATCTTTCTGTATACAGAAATCATTTTCCTCTTTCAGATAATATCTGCTGATCTCACAGCCAACACTGACCAGTGCCTGTTCATACTCCGCAAAGGTAGGAGCAGGAAGAAGGGCCTTCTTTGGATTCAATGCCCTGCTGAGGGAAAAAATAAGGTCTGCGGCTCCATTCCCGCAGATCAGATATTCTTTTTTTGTATATTCATAATCTGCGATTGCCTCTTTCAGAGGTCCGCATCCTACACGGGGATAATCACTCAGGTCCTCTACGCTGTCTATGATCGCCTGCTTTACACTCTGCGGTGTTCCCAACGGATTACAGTTTGCAGAGAAATCCAGACAGTGATCATATTTATAAACATCACCGCCATGTATATGTTTTGTCATCAGTTGTCTCCTGTCTTACTATACATGTTTTATATTAATTACTATTCGGCAATCCACGTTACCGGAATTATAAAAAGAAACAATATCGCACCGCGCTTCCGATCAGAATAAATATCACAGCCCCCAGGATCGCTGTTGCATAAAGCAGACGATTGGAACGTCTGATATCCTCCACCTCCACAGGGCGGATTCCATCTCCTATGGTTGGTTTCTCATAAAGCTTTCCGAAATAGTAAGCATTGCCTGCAAGCTGTACCTCCAGCGCACCTGCCATTGCTGCCTCTGTCTGTGCAGAGTTGGGGCTGGCGTGATTTCTTCTGTCTCTGCGGTAAATCTTCGCTGCATTTTTCACATCCATTTTTACAAATGCAGAGGCTGCCACCATCAGCCATCCTGAAAGTCTGGCTGGAATATAATTGGCCACATCATCCAGCTTTGCAGCGCAACGACCAAAATACAGATATTTATCATTCTTATAACCCAGCATGGAATCCATGGTATTGATTCCTTTGTAAAGAAACATCAGCCACACTCCGCCGATTGCCATATAGAACATCGGTGCTATAACACCGTCTGAAGCATTCTCTGCCACAGTCTCTACTGCCGCCTTTGTAACACCCTCCTCTGTCAATGACTGGGTATCACGGCCTACGATCATGGATACTGCATAACGGGCCTCATCCAAAGTTCCGTTTTTCAGTCTGTCATAGACTTTCATGCTCTCTGTTTTCAGAGATTTCGTTGCCAGAAGCTGATAACACCAGAAGGTTTCCAGTGCAAATCCCACCCATACTGAGATTCCATAGAGAATATGCAGCATCAGAAATGGGATTCCACCGCTTAACAGACAGACAAGGATCACTTCCACTGTACCTGCAGCCAGTTCGCCCTTATCTGTTTTCGGAAAAATCTTCCGAAGTATTTTTTCCAGAAATGCGATCAGATTTCCGATCAGACACACCGGATGATACAGCCATCTGGGATCTCCTATCATAAGATCAAGTATGAAGCCTGCTGCAAGGGCAGGCATACTGTAATATAACATATTTTTAAAACTCCTTGTTATGATATTCCAGACATTTCATGAGAAAAGCCCTGGGAATCTGGGGATTTCCATAATAATAGATATGAGGATATCCTGCCAGCAGATTACTGCTGCTATGTATACAGTCCCAGCCTCTTTTACTTAAAGGCTTCGCCGCATGGAAGTCACTTCCACAGTTCTCAGAATCAAAATAGTGGAATTCATGGGCCGGAATCTCGCCGATCTCCTCTGCACTTCTGCCAAAAACAGGTTTCCTGGCGGTTAATGTGATATATCCAAATCTGGTCAGTCTGGGAGTACGGAAACATTTTCCGGGGATCACTCCGCAGGTTTTCCGGAACACTCCGCCCATATCCTCCATCTGCTCATGAAGATACATAAAGCCTCCGCATTCTGCCATACATGGCATGCCCTGTTTAACTGCCTGTGCAATCTCTTCTTTCATGGATGCATTGCGTTCCAGTGCCTCTCCATTTAATTCCGGATAACCGCCATAAAGAAGAATCCCATCCAGATCTGCAGGAAGATGTTCATCATGAATTGGCGAGAAATCAACCAGCTCTGCCCCCATTTCCTGAAGGAGACGGAAATTGTCTTCATAGAAGAAACAAAAGGCTTCATCCTTTGCCACTCCGATACGCAGCTTCTGTGGCAGACAATATCCATATGTCCTGTCTTTCTGTATCAGAGATTCCGGCACCTGCAGCTCCTCTGCATTTTGGGCAAGTGCAAGGATCCTGTCGATCTCCAGTGTATCTTCCAATATTCCGGCCAGCTTCTGCAAGCGTTCCCTCAGATCAGAAATCTCCTCAGGAAGCACAAGACCCAGATGACGGCTCTCGATCACACAGTCCTCTACCTTTGGCACATATCCAAGAACCTCCACCTCAAGCTGTTCTTCCACCAGCTTCTTCATTCTGGGATAAAGCATGGGAGACATCTGGTTAAAGATCACGCCTTTGATATGGCTTTTCTCTTTGTACTCCATAAAACCTTTAATATAAGCTGCCAGGGAAATACTCATTCCTCTGCTGTTTACCACAAGGATGACCGGAGTATCTGTGGTATCTGCCAGGTCATAGGCGCTTGCTTTCGTGGATATTCCACCCACGCCGTCATAATAGCCCATAACACCTTCCATCACTGCAATATCGCAGTCTGCTGCATTTTTTCCAAGCAGGTATCGGGTTGTCTCGGCATCTGTAAAAAAGGTATCCAGATTACGGGATTTCGTCCCGATGACTCTGGAATGAAACATGGGATCTATATAATCCGGTCCGCATTTAAAAGATGCCACTTTCATTTTTCGATTGACCAGTGCCTGCAGAAGTCCGCAGGTGATCAGTGTTTTGCCACTGCCGCTGGCTCCTGCTGCAAGAAGTATTCTTGGAATATCCATCCCTGTTCTCCTCTGTTTCTGTCCTATATTTTTTCAACAATTTCAGGGCATTCCAATCTATTAACTGTTAATCTGTATTTCCTTAACTGTTAATTTGTAATCCCTGATATCTGCATCATTTGTTATTTTCCGGGATTCTGAAGTGTAATAATATAAATGGGATTCTCTCCCATCATCATATGATAACGTCCGATTGCTTTTGAACGTGCCGCACCAAGCTGCACGATTTCATTTTCTTCAAATCCAAACTCTTTCGCTGTTTCCAATGCTTCAGACACAGTTTCAAGAGTGATACAGTTGATCACGATCCGGACCTGAGGGTTCTTTTCAACCAGCAGCTTCACGATCTCTTTCAGATTTCCTGACGAGCCTCCGATAAAAGCATGGGTTGGTGCCGGAAGATCTGTCAGAGCCTCCGGTGCAAGTCCTTCCACGATCTCCAGATTATCCGCTGCAAATTTCACCTTATTCCGGTGGATCAGTTCAACTGCTTCTTCCTTTTTCTCGATTGCCCAGACCTGTCCCTGATGAGCACGAAGTGCCATCTCTATTGACAGTGAGCCTGTTCCTGCGCCCACATCATAGCAGACGGAATCAGCGGTCAGACGCAGTTTGGAAAGGGATACCGTACGCACCTCTTCCTTTGTCATAGGCGCTTTGCCTCTGATAAATTCCTCATCTCTGATCCCATGCGTCTCCAGACGTGTTCCTGCATTTTCATTTACTGCACAGATGACGGACAAAGGATCACCCTTATATTCTGTCAGTTCGCTGGCAGGCTTTGCAAAAATCTTCTCATTTTCATAGGACAGATTTTCTCCCACATAAAGAAGCACATCACCCATCCCGTATTTTACCAGTTTCTCTGCCAGAACTGCTACACCGTCTGAAGTTCCGAGTATGGAAAAAACTTTCTCTGTATAACAGATATGTGAGATAAGATTACAGCCTCTTCCATGTGCACTGACGATTTTGGCATCATCCCAGGACAATCCTATTTGGGACATAAAATATACAACTGAGGAAATCCCGCACTGAATCTCTATCTCTGTATTATTTTGTGCTGAACTATCCCGTTCTTCCTCACTCTTCTCTGATCCGTTCTTTCTCTGTACTCTCAGATCCGCACTGTCCTGACACAGTACTTCCAGAAGCTTTCTGGCTCCGCTGTAGAAGCCCACATCTCCGGAAAGGACGATCACAATATTGTCATACTCCGGGTGTGCATCAATATAATCCCTGATCTCCCGGCTTCTGTATTCCACAAACACATCCTGTCCCGGACGTTTCACAGAATCCACCATCCTCCTGGCACCGATCAGAAGATCCGCCTGATCCAAGCTGTTCTTCCCCTGGACAGTAAGAAGCTTTTGACTTCCCATTCCAATTCCCAGCAATGTAATATGCGGTCTGTGGGCTAAACCGAAATGCTCTGTAAGAAATCTCTTACATTCTCTCACAGACATTCCTTCCTCCTTCAGAGGACGCCCGATGATCACAGGAACTGCATCACATTCCAGGGCAGCATCGATCTTATCCTGAAATCCACCTGCTTTTCCTGTATCCTTTGTGACCAGATATCTGCAGTCATACTGTCTGAGCATTGCAGCATTCAGCTCTCTGGAAAAAGGCCCCTGCATTCCTATCAGATGTTTTCCCTCAAATCCCAGCTCTGCACAGGCTTTCATCACATTGGGCAGAGAAAGGACTCTTGCATAAAGACGGTTCTGATAATCCTTCATGCCTGTGAAGCCGGCCAGTTCCTTGCTTCCTGTTGTCAGCAGTACACTTCCCTGTGTCTGATCCAGATAATCTGCTGCAGCCTGAACACTGTCCACATATACTGCCCTGTCCTCATGTTCCCCTGCTTCTCTCAGCACCCTGTAATATGCTGTCTGCGTATTTTCACAGGCTGTCCTGATATTTACAGTCACCTCAGCAGCATAAGGATGGGTGGCATCCAGCACCATTTCCGGTTTCTCCTGTAAAAAGACCTCTTCCATGTCCGCTGCATCCAGTCTTCCGGTCTGAACAGTGAGAAATTCATTTTCTGTAAGAGATTTGCTGCCATATTCTGTGGCAACAAATCCCTTTGTCTCTATCTTATGATCTGCCAGAAACCGACAGATTTCGTATCCTTCTGTTGTTCCCGCAAAAACAAGAACTTTATACATTCCTATATCCCCTCGGTGTTACCATCTTATTGCTGATTTCCTTTGTCTGAGAATTACCGATAAATACTGTGGTAAACATATCCACCTGTGTATCTCTCAGTTCCTTTAATGTCATTACATGAGCTTCTTCGCCTTCTCTTGCAATATTGGAAACTGTTCCGCAGATGGTATCCGGTGATTTGTATTTCATCATCAGATCACAGGCTTTCTGCAGATAATCATGACGTTTTTTACTTGACGGATTGTAAAGACATACAACAAAATCTGCCTGGGCTGCTGCCAGAAGTCTTGCCTCTATCTTTTCCCATGGTGTGAGAAGGTCGCTTAAGCTGATCAGACAGAAGTCATGGATCAGAGGTGCACCCAGAACAGCAGCTCCACCTGTTGCAGCTGTCACACCCGGAATGATCTCCAGTTCTGTTTCCGGATAATTGACACCAACCTCATACATCAGACCTGCCATACCGTAAACGCCGGCATCTCCGCTGCAGATCATAGCAACCTGTTTTCCCTCTGCCGCAGTTTCAAATGCTAGACGGCAGCGCTCCACCTCTTTCCGCATCGGCGTCGTCAGAAATTCTTTTCCTGCAAAATGTTCTTTTACCAGATCCACATAGACGGTATAGCCGATGATCACATCGCAGTTCCGCAGCGCATCCGCCGCCTCGATCGTCATTTTTTCATATGCTCCGGGGCCGATGCCCACGACAAAAATTGTACTCAAAATACTGCCCTCCAGTCCGCCGCAGCCAGTGCAACTGTTACACCGTCCGCTGCCTTTTTTTTCTTTATCAGTCTGCCGCCGGCAAGAACTGCGCTGCGCTCACAGACATTGTCAATTCCTGTAATCTTCTTCACAAACGGAGACGGCGTAAATTCCCCCTCCGCCGTTTCCAGTTCTTCTGCAGAAAAGGTCCGGTACTGCCAGCCATACTTTTCCACCAGCTGCAGAATTCCCGGCTCCTGCGCTTTCAGATCAATACTTGCCGCCTGTCGAACTGCTTTTGGAGAAATCCCGGCCGCCGCAAGTGCCGCAAGAACCTTTTCTTCAATCCGGCCGGCCGGTGTATTCTTCTTACAGCCGATGCCGACGGTGATCACCTTCGGGATCAGGTGAAGTGTTCTCTCATATGGCGAATCCTCTTCCGATGTGGTAATGCAGATTCCCATCGACGGTTTTGCCGCCTCTTCCGGGATCAGTTCCTCCGGTTTTGTTCCCTCCACCGGAAAACGACTGCAGAATCCAACCGTTTTTCCGTCCACCAGAAGCGCCGCTGCCTCTTTTGCCAGCTCCATCTCACAAATTTCACAATGATTTTTTACAGCAAAGACATCGACCGCAAACTTGTGATTGACATCCGTTGCCGTTGTAATGACCGGAACCGCACCCGTTACAGCTGCAACTTCTTCCGTCAGCTCGTTTGCCCCGCCGATATGGCCGGAAAGTAATGAAATCACGAACTTTCCCTGTTCATCCATACACAGAACCGCCGGATCTGTCTTTTTACTTTTCACGTACGGTGCAATACTGCGCACCGCAATCCCGCACGCCCCGATAAACAAAATCGCATCCATTTCCTGAAACATGCGCTCTGTCCATGCAGGAAGCGACGGTGCAATCGCAGGAATTCCCGCTTCTTTCCCGTACTTTTCCAGTGCATATCCTTCACAGCTGTGTTTTTTCAGTGCCGCACAGAGTTTTTGATTCCAGACGCATCCGTTTCTTGTAAAACTTGCTATGGCTATTTTCATCTTATTTTTCTGCCTCTCGGAATTCGGTGGTAAACGCCGGATTGTACAGATCACTTCTGCGGTAATTTCCCTGGGAAACGGCATTTCCGATGATCATCAGCGCTGTCTTGGTGATCTGGTTCTTTTTCGCCGTCTCGGCAAGTGTTCCAACGGTGCAGACGAACGTCTTCTCCTCCGGCCAGGTTGCTTTGTAAACGATCGCTGCCGGAGTATCTGCCGTATAGCCGCCTGCAATCAGCTCACGGGAAAGTTCCTCTAAGAGTCCCGTGCTTAAGAATACAACCATCGTTGCCTGATGTGCCGCAAAAGACGCAATGCTCTCCCGCTCCGGAACCGGTGTTCTTCCGGCCATTCTGGTGATGACAACACTCTGGGAGATATCCGGCAGCGTATATTCCATTTCAAGGGCAGCAGCCGCTCCGCAGAAAGAGCTGACACCTGGACAGTCATCGTGAGCGATTCCAAGGGCATCGAGCGCATCAATCTGTTCGCGGATTGCACCGTACAGGCACGGATCTCCCGTGTGGAGTCTTGCCACAGTCTGGCCTTTGCTTTCGGCCTCTTTCATAACATCAATCACCTGCTCCAGCGTCATGGTTGCACTGTTATATACCACACAGCC
>ENA-OZEB01000409-OZEB01000409.1-human-gut-metagenome-genome-assembly--contig:-NODE-409-length-13790-cov-4.255115_pt1 | contig 13790 bp, 9 predicted proteins | sample MGYA00245060_ERZ653593 | MGnify/ENA primary metagenome ERZ653593 (study PRJEB26926, sample SAMN06164989) | human gut metagenome | biome: ENVO:00009003; feature: ENVO:2100002; material: ENVO:00002003... | reverse complement strand
CCGAAAAAGCCGAGCTGGACAAAGCAGAATAATGCTAAATCTCAAACAAAAATCTAATGCAAAGGAGAACACACATGGAAAAAACTTTAGAACTCATCTTCACCAAAAGCGACGGCGCTAAAAAGACCCTCAGCATCGCCGACCCGCGCGAAGACGTTACCTTAGCCGAAGCGCAGGCAGCCGCTGCCAAGATCATCGAAGCAGGCGTGCTGACCAGCGGCGGCCTGGGGCTGAGCGAATTCGTCGAAGCCCGCATCAAGGTCGTTACCGTTACCGTGCTGGCGTAACGACTATGGATACCAAAGAAATTTTCAACGCTGTCGGCAACTTCGGTTTCCCGATGGTGCTGAGCTGGTATCTGCTGCTGCGTATGGAGCAGCGGCTTGACCGCCTTACTCAGTGCCTGAACGAGCTGAGCAAAGCCATCATCAGCAAACACAAAGAACTGTAAATCAAGCAAAGAAACGAGGTCTGACATCAATAACAACTACACAAAGCTCCTGCACTGGTTACGCCTTTTGGCCTACATCATAAGCAGAAAATAACAAACCAAATCAGCGATATGAAACTTACTTCATATCGCTGATTTTTTACTTTACTGAACTTATTGCTGCCACTTAGCAGTGCCTCAAGCCATCACTTAAAACGTGAATCTTAACCCGGCATTGAACTGCCAGTCGGTACGCAGATCGCCGCCAAAGGTTTTTAAGGCGTCAAAATACAGGTTGCTGTTTTTGGCAATGCCCAGGTTAGCACCCAGCCCGATCTCATACCAGGTACCCGTCAGGTCGCCTGTTTGCAGTGCCAGTCTGCTGTTTTCGTAGTAACCGGTCGCGCCGCCGTTGCCGCCGAAGTCATGCAATGCCGATGCTTTGACATAGGCATTGCTGGCACGCCCGCCGATCGTAAACTCTTTGCCGCCCAGGAATCCCAGGCGTACAACCGCGTTGTTGACGCTATCCTGCCTGATCGTAACATCGTTACTGGTGGTGTAATCGACACTGCCAATATGGCCCAGACTCAGTTCGGCCTGCGGTTCTACGAACCAGCCTGCATTCAGGTCCTGCCTGTAACCGTATTCGGCACTGATACCATAAGCCCATGTATCATAATCGGCTTTAGCTGCATTGCCGCTCAAATCTACCAGTTTGAAATCGTTAGCCAGTTTACTGCCGCGGGCAATAACATCAAAATAATGGCCCCTGGTGCCCAGCCAGCTGGCATACACACCTACGCCTGTGCTGCTCATATCGCCGCTGCCGCTGTTATAGCCGGCACTGCCGTCGATACGGTTGACGGCGATACCTGTGTACAGCTTGCCGCCTTTGTAGTCCTGCACTTTATCAATGCCGCCCTGGAAGGCTGTGTAATCCTGATCGAAAGAACGGCCGTAGGCGCTGTCTGCGCTCATTTCGCCGCGGTAGTAACGTGCCCACACTCCGCCTTTCGCTGCTTCTTTGTCGTTACGCAAATCACCCATACGTTTCATCAGGTTATTGCCTTCGATGCGCCACATACTGCCCAGCGCCATCTGCGCGTCACTGGCCGTCATCGCCGTTTCGGAAGGAGCACTTTCTTTAGCCAAAGCTATTTCTGTTATATTGACCTGATTGCCGCTTACTTCTACAGTTGGCGTTACTTTGAACCGTTCCAGCGGGCTGTCTAAATGGCTGGCCTGCCCGGTGAAATTATCCAGATCCTGCCCGTTCAAATTGGTGATAGTCAAAACATTGGCCTTGCCGCTGACAGTAACGATATCTGCTTCTGACAATGCATTTTTGAACGCTTCTTCATAACCTATCTGGATATATTGTTTGGCATTGCTGTTTTCTATCGTATCAAAGGTAATGCTGTCCGCTTTATTATTTGCAAGATCAGTTGTAAAACGAAAAGCATTGCTCCCATCCAGTTTCAAAGTGCCTCCCGTAACAGTGCGATCAGCGGTCGTACCGCTGAACCCCAACACAGCACTATGCAAATATGTCAGAACAGCATTATCAGTATCAGACCCGTCGCTAGTATTTAAAACAGCTTTACTGGCAAACAAAACCCTGGCGTTATCAGCATAAATCGCATAGGCTTTGCTGCCTTCGGCAGCAACTGTATTTTGAGCCTTAGCCCCGATAGTAATTGTATCTGTGTCTTTGCCGCCCAAATTCATAACGGCACCGTTTTCAGCATACACGCCATATGCCTCTGCTTTGGAGCCGGTACTGCCGTTACTGCCTGCCGTGCCAACACCATCGACACTTGAAGCGCCATTACCGGCAGCACCTGCTGTCGCTTCCGCAACGATCAGGTCAGCTGCTATCATCGTCTTTGCACTGCCGCTACTATAGGCTCCGTAAGCATAGGCATCGCCGCCATCACCGCCATCGCCGCCTATGCCATGTGCTGTTGGTGAAGAATAGCTTTTACTTACCCCACCGCCAGAGCCGCCCATACCGCCTGTAGCCTGTGCTGTAATTTTAGCTGCTGTTACAGCTGCTGCGCCGCCGACATTGCTGACGCCATAGGCCGTTCCTGTAGATCCAGTACCGCCCTTACCTCCTGTACAGCCAGCGCCATCAGAAACAGCATCACCTTGATAATTGGCACTAATACCATAACCACCCTTGCCGCCCGTAGCCTGCACCGCAATTTCCGCCGCAGTTACTTCCGAAGCCGTGCCGTCTAAAATATTGATACCATAAGCAGCGGCTGCGCCTCCTGTGCCGCCCGTTATTCCCTGGGAACCATATACGCTGCCATAGTCATTACCCATACCTCCTGTAGCAGATATCTGCAACTTCTGCACTGTCGCCTGCAAGCTGCCTGCAGTGTTTTGTATACCTGCTGCCATAGCTGTGCCGCCAGTACCGGTCGCAATTTCATTGGCTATAACGCCACGCTCAGCCTCTGTAAAATCACTTACAGAAACACCATCATAATTTGACCTGCCGCCTTTACCGCCTACAGCAGTGATTTTGATATCTGCCGTAGCAACAAGCTTGCTGTTTGCTTCCCGGTTATCCAGCCCAAAAGCAGAAGCCGTGCCGCCGGTACCTCCTGTCGCCTGCACTTTTCCTGTGGCAGCAACATTTTCAGTACTTTTAGTCATAAGTCCGATACTGCCTCCATCACCGCCATAAACGCTGATATCCATGCCGGCTACCTCAAGCTCCAACTCCCCGCCTGCCGCGCTTATACCTGCAGTATAAGCGTCACCGCCATTACCGCCGCTGCCGCCTATGCTGCTTTTTCCTTCACCGCCTACACCGCCATTTCCACCCGTGCCGCCCATTGTGATCTTACCTATCCGGCCGTCGGTTTTACCGCCTGTAGTGTGAACACCAGCAGCTGTCATTCGTCCGCCCGTACCGCCGAGAGACGCAATGACGTCCTGCCCAGCCTGTTTTTTTATACTTTCACCCTGTCCGCCATCTCCGGCAGAAAAATAATTACTATGAATCAGCGATTCTATAGACTGTAAATCTAAATGCGCCAGCCCGCCGCTTATCTCGACACCATAGGCCATAGTTGCGCCGCCGTTACCGCCGTCTGCTGCCTTGCCTGCCTCGCATACACTACCGCTACCGCTGCCTCCAGCGCCATTATCTACTGTATAAAACTTCAAACTGCCATTCAACTTAACAGTGGCTTCACCGCCGGTGATCCTGATGCCATAAGCTTCAGTATCACCGCCATTGCTTAAAAACGCGCTTCCTTCAGCTTTTGAGGAACCGGAAAAAGAATCATATTGGTTTCTGGCAGTTACCTGTATACTTTCACCTGTAAAATTAACCTGACCGCTGTCAATCTGCAGCCCCACAGCCAGTACGTCCTTGCGCTCATTACTGCCTGTATCGACCCCACCAAGTCGGCAGTATTGACTTGTCTCAGCGCTTACAACTATATTTGCCGCAGTTATTGTCAGATCATGCTTTACTTCCAGACCATAAGCAGCAGCCGCTCCAGCGACTTGGCTGATGCCCTGGTAAGAACTTCCGTTCATGCCTCCTGTAGCCTTGACAGTGATACTGCCTAAGGTAACATTATTTTTACTCTCATCCACGGTTACTTTAGCAAAGGCATCGCCCCCTTTAGAGCCTTCCATTACCGTTGGATGGTCCCTATCATCATCATCGCCCCCGTTACCTCCTTTGGCTGTAACTGAAATGGCATTAGTAAAAGTATCATCTTTTATAATACCAACTATAGAAGCGCTTTCGCCGTCAGTAATACCACTGCCCTGATTATAGTTGTCGCCGTCATTACCCGTAGCAGTATCACTATTTTTACTGTTAGTAATATCGACCGTTTTCTCTGCGGCATAAGCCTCATTGATCACAATATTGATGCCGCTGGAATATACGATTGACATCGCCATCAGCGTATGGGCTATTTTTTTAGCTAAACCTGCTTTCCTTGACATTCTTCATCCTTCTTTCTCAATTCATCATTATTGATATTTGTCTTTTAAAAAATATTTTAATAAAGCTTCATAATACGAAGCAGATTCAGCATATTTTCCCTGCTTATAAAGCAGACGCGCCGTCATGATCGCTGTCTGTACTGTTTTGCCATCCATAGGACGCAGATCGCTCCACAGCGATTTTTTTACATACTGCCAGTACAGCTCTTTGGCATTGCTGTCCATATAATAAATATGCCAGGGCTTGATATAATCGATGTAATGCACAAGCACATCTTCCGGCGTTGTTTTCAGCAAAGTATTATTGATAATGATACAGTTATACTTTTTAGGCAGTTCTGCAAACTCGCCGTCAACCACACCGTTGAGCGCGTCCTGGTCGCCCCAGAGGATCTTGGTACTGCCTACCTGCTCCAGCCACTGAAACAGCTTCTGCGTCAGCTTCTGCTGCCGCCATTTTACCAAATCCATTAAAAGCACGCCGGAATTAAAGTAACGCCCGCTTTTAAGGCCGATGCGCACACAGCTTTTAGCTTCCCCATAGTCGCGTACCGCTCCCAAAACCTTGCCCTGCAGATCGCTCTGCCACAACGGCAGAATATCACCTTTGCAGATAATATCCGCATCAAGATAAATAAGCCGTGTCACCGTTTGAGACAGCATGTCGGCAAACAGATAGCGATAATACATGGCCTGCGTGATGTGTCCCGGCGGTACGATAAACTTCATACCCTCAGTACTTTTGATCCGGTAAAAGTGCAGCGTCAGATTACGGTACAGCTGTTCCATCTGCTTCAATTTATGCATATCCTCCGACAGCAAGTCGTCATAGACGATATGGATGATAAGTTCGTTAGCGATATTATTATGTACCAGTGAGGTTATGGTGATACCGGCGAAAGCGCCAAAATTTTTATCAATGCCAAAACCGATATGTATTTGTTCTGCCACTTTGCTCCTCCTTTCTTTACTTATTCAGTCTTTGCTGCGTTTTGTTCTGCCGCGCCGCCCCCCTTAGAAAAACTTCTTTATATCCTCGCAGTTATTACTGCGGAGCTGGTATTAAGATTCTTTATCCAAGCTGTAAAAAACACAGCTGCTATCTTAGGCGCCCCTTACCCAGTTGCAGCAGCTTCAGCAAAAGGCGCACTTCCTCCAGCGAGTACTGCTCCTGTTCATCAGTTTCTGCGACGACAGTATTCTCAAATACGCTCTTACTTTTTGCACCTGCCGCCTGCTCATCAACCTCTAAACCATGCACCGGTGCCCACTCGGCCGCCGCTTTTCTGTCCAGCAGTGTTTCCAGGCTGCAGCCCAAAACATTGGCGCTGCGCACCAGCAGCTTTAAACTGACCTGCACATTGTTATGCTCGATATTGCTCAGATGGGTCTGACTGATGCCGATACGTTCGGCAAACTGCTGCTGCTTCAACCGGCAGGTACTGCGCAGCAGGCGGATATTGCTGCCGATAGACAGCAGACAGCTTTCATCGTACATACTTCACCTCAGTTTTCGAGAATATTAGTATTTTAATTTAAAATATCGAAACCAAAGCATCACTTTTTTGTTTTATATCAAAAACATTTGTTATAGCAATAACCGTAATCATTATAGCACGTTTGTACCCCCCCGCAAGACACTTGCTTTGAGCCTGTGTAAAACGTCTGCGAGTCTTGCCCGGCGCATTACGCCAGCGGCTTTAAAACTGTTGACGTCTGCGCGTTTTTTTAAGGCCTAAAAAAACCGCCAGCCGAAGCAAGCGGAAATAATTATTTTAAATTTTTTGCTGATATAGCATAATTCTCTGCTCTTAATATATAAAGGGGATTTTAGAAAACAAAAAACACAGGCTTGCTAGCCTGTGTTTTTTTATGTTTTTAAAGATATTATACAGCGATCAAATCATTAGGACTTGGTACTGCCAAAACCGCCGCCGCGAACAGCTTTGTCAATATCGGCATCTCCGTCTGCTACAAGATATTTATAAAAGATGCCTTGGGCCACACGCTCATTTTTGGCAAGCGCTACAGGTTCAGTCCCCATATTAAGCAACGCCAGCATGATATGGCCCTCGTTATCTGCATTATTATAATAGTCGGCATCAATGATGCCCTGATTATTAACAAGAGAAATATGCTTTTTTACGGCGATGCTGGAACGGATATGCACGCCTAAATATTCGTCATCCTGCATATAGGCCTTGATACCAGTCGGTACCAGCTGCAATTTTCCTGGCAGCAGTTCTATATCTTCCGGCAGACAGATATCATAGCCTGCAGATTTCTGTGTTTTACGCTCCGGCATCGAAAACTCGACCGCAGCATATTTAGTGATTTTTTCAAAGCCTCTTACTTTCATAGTACACCTCGCTTATAAAAAATCCCGCCGAAGGAATCAGCGGGATCTTAAATTTCTTGCTTATTTTTCCAAACCGTTAGCCAAAACAGCTTTACGGGAAAGGTTGATGCGGCCTTTTTGGTCGATCTCGGTTACTTTGACAACGATTTCATCGCCAACAGAAACCACATCTTCAACCTTGCCTACACGTTCGGTAGAAAGTTGGGAAATATGGACCAGACCCTCTTTACCCGGCAGGATCTCGACAAAAGCGCCGAAATTCATAAGGCGGGTAACTTTACCGGTATAAACCTTGCCAACTTCAGCATCAGCAACGATACCGTGGATCATATCAATAGCTTTAGCAGCAGACTCGCTGTTTACTGCAGCGATGAAAACCTTACCGCTGTCGTCGATATCGATTTTAGCACCGGTTTCTTCAACGATTTTTTTGATCATTTTGCCGCCGGGGCCGATTACTTTGCTGATTTTTTCAGGATCTACGCTGATCGTAGTGATTTTCGGAGCATACTGAGACAGCTCTTTGCGCGGTTCGGAAATGCATTCCATCATGATACCCATGATATGGTCGCGGCCGCGTTTAGCCTGTGCCAAAGCCTGAGTGAAGATATCTTTATTGATACCGTCGATTTTGATATCCATCTGGATTGCAGTGATACCTTTATCAGTACCGGCAACTTTAAAGTCCATATCGCCCAAGGCATCTTCCAGACCCTGGATATCGGTGAGGATAGTGAAATATTCGCCGTCCTTGACCAGACCCATGGCTACGCCTGCTACAGGTGCTTTGATAGGTACGCCTGCATCCATCAAAGACAGGGTGCTGGCGCAGACGCTGCCCATAGAGGAAGAACCGTTAGATTCCAGAGTTTCGGAAACCAGACGGATAGCATACGGGAATTCGTCTTCGGAAGGAATGACCGGCAGTAAAGCACGTTCTGCCAAAGCGCCGTGACCGATCTCACGACGTCCGGGACTGCGCATGGGTTTGGTTTCACCAACGCTGTACGGCGGGAAATTATAATGATGGATATAACGTTTAGTATCTTCTACTCCCAAACCGTCAAGGATCTGTGCTTCACGCAGCGGAGCGAGTGCCAGAACGTTGAGGATCTGAGTTTGGCCGCGGGTAAAGAGCGCACTGCCATGCGGACGTGCAAGCAGGCCTACTTCGCAGGTAACAGGACGTACTTCATCCAGCTGACGTCCGTCAGGACGGATCTTATCAACGGAAATAGTACGGCGAACGATCTTTTTCACCAGCTTTTGCGTGATGTAAGCTACGTCTTTTGCATTATCAGGATATTTTTCAATGAAAACTTCTGCGATTTCAGCTTTTACCTTAGCAACGTTTTCTTCACGCTCTAATTTATTAGCATCCATCAAAGCTTCTTTCAGTTTATCTGCGCCATAGGCTTCGATCTCGGCAGCGATTTCAGCAGGAGGTTCATAAACAGGAACTTCCATTTTAGGTTTACCGACTTCAGCCATGATTTTTTCCTGGAAGGCTACCAGCTCTTTAATAACGCCGTGGGCAAACCAGATAGCGTCAAGCATTGTTTCTTCAGAAACTTCTTTCGCACCGGCCTCAACCATCAAAATAGCGTCTTTAGTACCGGCAACAGCCAGGTTCAGCAGGCTGACCTTAGCCTGTTCCACAGTAGGATTGATAACAAATTCACCATCGACAAGACCAACGCGTACACCTGCGATCGGGCCTTCGAAGGGGATATCGGAAATAGATAAAGCGCAGGAAGCGCCGATCATTGCCGGCATATCCGGAGCATTATCAGGGTCAACAGATACAGCAGTAGCTACTATCTGCACATCATTATGATACCCGTCAGGGAACATCGGACGGATCGGACGGTCGATCAGACGGCTGGTCAAAATGGCCTGCTCGCCGGGACGACCTTCACGTTTGATAAAGCCGCCGGGGATTTTACCGACAGCGTACATTTTTTCTTCAAAATCTACAGTCAACGGAAAGAAGTCTACTCCTTCCCTGGGTGTTTTTGTACCAGTTACCGCAACAACTACTGCGGTATCGCCATAACGAACCAATACGGCTCCATTTGCCTGCTTAGCGATCTTACCGATTTCCATGGTAAGCGTTCTGCCGCCAAGCTCCATACTGTAAGTATGCATTCTTCTGCCTCCTCTAAGTTTTCACAATTTAGGTTACCTGATTGTATTCGCCATAAATTGCGTTTCTCCTTTTACTTTTTTAAATTTTCTTAAAAAATCTTTACTGTAACTCCCTGCTTTTTCTGTAGACAAAACTATATAAAAAAGCACAGGCACTAAGCCTGCGCTTTTAAGCAGTTTGCTTCAGATCATCTTTCCCGCTAATATTTCTCGATAATCCTGATAGTTTTCTTCCAGCAGTCTGGGAGTATCCAGGCCATAAGGGCATTTTGCCTCACATTTACCGCAGTGCAGGCAGTCTTCGATCTTTTTCATCATAGCCTGGGCCTTGTCAGTAAGCTGCGCTGCCTGCGGTGCTCTCCTGATCATCAGTGACATTCTGGCACAGGAATTGATCTCTATTCCCACCGGACAAGGCATACAATAGCCGCAGCCACGGCAGAAACTGCCGATCAGCTCCTGCCGGTCTTTATTGATTACTGTCTGCAGCTCTCCTGTCAGAAGCGGTGGGCAGTCGATATAGTTCAAAAATTCATCCAGTTCATTTTCACGCTGCACACCCCAAATAGGCAGTACATGATCAAATTGCGCCAAATAAGCATAAGCGGCTGCAGAATTATTTATCAGCCCTCCCGCCAGTGCCTTCATGGCAATAAAGCCCATGCCGTGAGCAGCACATGCACGGACAAGCTCCAGTTCCTTCTCAGTCGTCAGATAACTGAAAGGAAACTGCAGCGTTGCATACAAGTCAGATTCTATGGCCTCGCCGGCTACTGCCAAACGATGGTTAGTAATGCCGATGAAACGGATCTTCCCCTGTTCCCTGGCCTGCTGCATCGCTTCATACAAGCCGCTGCCGTCACCCGGTTTAGGGCAAAAGGCAGGATTATGAAATTGATAAATATCTATATAATCAGTTTGCAGCAGGCGCAGACTGGTTTCCAGGTCATTCCAGAATCCTGCTGCTGTAACAGACGGTGTTTTAGTCGCAATAAATACCTGCTCGCGGATACCCTTTAGCGCGACGCCAAGCTTTGCTTCACTGTCCGTATAACTACGGGCCGTATCAAAAAAATTTATACCTCGTTCAAACGCCCTGCGCACCAATTTTACTGCGTCGTCCTGCGGTATCCTCTGGATCGGCAGTGCGCCAAAACCGTTTTTATTGACAGTGATCCCTGTTTTGCCCAAGCTAACTTCAGTCATCGTAACGCCCCATTTCTCACTCGATTTCTACTACAAATATAGCATAGAAATAAATAAAAGTCGAACAAAGCGCCGCAGCTCTATGTTCGACTTCACTTTTGAACCAGCTTTAAATATGCTGAGTTTTAGTAAAAATATTTTTATTAGCTTCGATACTTTGGCTGCTGCCCACAACACACAAATACTTCTCGCTTAGTGTATCCCTGATCAGCGGCGCCAGCTTCTGCAGGTCGGCATTCGTCAAGTCTATGATCTCACTGCGCATTTGCTGCCGCATTGCCGTATCTACCTGTTTTAGATGATAAACTCCAGCCTGCTCCAAACGCATGGAGTTGGTCAGAGGCGTATCCAGACCGCTGATCGTGCCGATGATGTATTTTGTCAGCTCACGTTCCGAGAGCTCCAGTTTTTCGAGCCAGGACGGCATATCATAATATGCCTGCAGCGATTCTTTCAGCTTCGGATCACGGTAGGAAGCAAAAAACATGGTCCCGTTACGGTCAAAACGCGCCGTCGCACCGTAAGCGCCGCCCTGTACCCTGATTTTAGTCCACAGATATTCGTAACGCAGGATAGTTTCCAGTACCTTCATTGCGCCGTGGAACTGATAGCCAAATTTGTGAAAATCACCGCCGGCAGCAACATATTGTACCTTGCCGGGTGTCATGATCCCTTCATTTTCTCCCGGCGCCTCTAAAAACTGCGGTGTTTTACCGGCAACAGCTGACTGCGGCAGTAAAGCTGCAAAATTCAGAGCCTGCTCTAAAACCAGCATCCGTTCGCTTTCTTCACAGGAATAAGCCAGAAGATATTTGCTGCTTTCAAAGAAAATACCCAACAGCTGCCTTAATTTTGCTAAGGTATCCTCTGCCCTGCCAGCAAAGTCGGCTGACAGCTCTTTTAAAAATTCGTAATAGCTGAATTGATCCTGTTCATTGACTCGGGCTGCCGTTGAAAAATATGAAGCCAGACGGGTACAGGCTACAGTCTGCCCCCGAGAAAAGAAGCTGCTGTCCCAATCTGTTTTTACTTCGTCTAAAATTTCCTGCAGTCGTTTGGCGTCGTCTATTTTACTGCCAAGCGCAACTGCCTGCAGAATGTCGAACAATTTATCCAGATTAGCCGTCAGCGCTTTAGCCTGAACGGTGAACTTGATCGTATAATCGTTAGCGTCGTCGGCAGCTGAGTAAGCATGCATCTGGAAAGAAACACCGCCGGTATATTTGTTAGAGGCCGTGGCCAGCTCCTGATAGGTATACTTGTCGGTATTAAATTTTCCAAGCACATCACTGAGCAGATAACAGTAAGGCAACAGGTCTTTATCAATACCTGTCAGATCAAAATACCAGTTCAGATAAGCTATTTTATTGGTAAAAGCCGGTACATATAAGATATCGTTTGTTCCCAGCTGTTTCAAAACAGTTTCTGTAACTTCTACTTCACGTCTGATATCGCTGCGTTCCAACAGCGGGATCGTTTCCAGCGCCTCGGCAGTATCAGCTGCAGCCTGGCGTTTGTGCAGTTCGCTGCACAGTTCGATATTTTGGGCAATAGTTTCAGTATCCATCGACGCTTTGAGCGCAGCCATTTTTTCTGCCAGTACTTCCTGCTCCCGTTCCTCTTTCCCCTGCTCAGGATTCAGAGTCACTATAACCTTATGGGTATTGTCCAGCAGATAATTTTCAATCAGCTGCTCATAATAACGTGTTTTGATACCTTCGCGCAGCTGCTGTAAAGCCTCAGTATAGCGCAGACCTGCTAAAGGATCTCCGTCATACAGCCAGGAATCCATCACGCTGATACCATAAATCAAGCCTTTGGGATAAGCGCCGAAATCAGCTTCCCGCAGCTTAAATTCCAAATAATTGAGATGTGCCTCTAACAGCTCTTTATCGATGCCGTTGATCGTCAGCTGCTGCAGCGTGTGATAAATAATACTGATAAATTTATCGCGCTGTTCCGGTTTGGAACCGGCGGCTTTAATCGAAAAGATCGGCTGGCGGTAGCTTCCGGCATAAGAGCCGCTAATGTCTTTGGCAACACCGGATTGCAGCAACGCCAGACGCAGCGGCGCCGAATTACCTTCCAGCAGAACACTTTCCAATACTCTTAATGCCATCGAGGTTTTAACATCACGTGCATCACCAGTAACTATATGCAGTTCGTGATAAGTTTTATTTTCGGTAGCTTCGTCAGCTCCAACCGGATAAGTGCCAAGAACTTCCTGCGTTCTGGCAAAAGCATTCTGCAGAGGTATTTCCGAGTTCACTGCGCCGGTGCGTTTAAAGCCGCTCAAATATTCGTCGTTCAGATACTGCAGTGTTGTTTCGATATCCATATCGCCATACAGATAAATAAATGAATTTTCAGGGCTGTAATAAGTGGTATGGAAATGCTCGAAAGCTTCCTGAGTCAATTCTGGGATAGCATCCGGATGGCCGCCGGATTCAAAGCTGTACGGCGTGTCGGGGAACAATGCCTTCATTGCCTCATAGTCAAGCAAAGCATCAGCAGAAGAAAATACGCCCTTCATTTCATTATAGACGACCCCGTTATAGCTCAAAGCGTCCGTCGGTGCCTCAATATTATAATGCCAGCCCTCCTGGCGCAGGGTATAGGGATTTTCATAAATCAGCGGATAAAAAACAGCGTCCAGATAAACATCCATCAGATTTTGAAAATCTTTGGCGTTGCGGCTGGCAACCGGATACATAGTCTTATCAGGATAAGTCATTGCGTTCAGAAAAGTATTCATTGAACCTTTAACCAGTTCTACAAATGGCTCTTTTAAGCGATACTTGCGCGAACCGCACAACACTGAATGCTCTAAAATATGCGCCACACCTGTATCATCATACGGTGGCGTCCTGAAGTTGATCGAAAAAACCTTATTATCATCATTGTTACCTAAATATAAAAGTCTGGCACCGCTGTAAGTGTGCTCCATCACATATGCTTCTGACTGAATCTCGTCGATATAAGCAGCCTGCCTGATCACAAAGCCGCTGTATTGTTTATTTACGTCTAATTTCATTTTTGCCTCCGAATCTTTAACATTTGTCATTATTTTATCACAAATCGTCCACACCAACTAAAAAATCTTTGTGACAACTTGTCAAAATAAAATATTTTCTTTATAATAAACTTAGCGACGTTAGATTGATGTTTCTTTGATGTCATATTTTTTAGGAGGAGCAATTATGGACCAAACTCGTTTTACTCTGCGTATTCATCCCCTGATTATGAAAAAATTAAAAGTAATTGCTGATCACAACGGCCGTTCTGTCAACAAAGAAATTGAACAGATTTTGAAGTGGATCATCGACGATTTTGAAAATAAATGCGGTAAAATACGTACTGAAGAACTGGATCTGATCGACCACCCTGAAAAAAAAGCTAAGATCGAGCCTGTTAAAGACCGCCCGATGGATATGCTTTTTAAACTGTAAGTCCACAAACTAAAACGCGCATCTGCATTGCAGGTGCGCGTTTTCATTTTATTATTTAAAGTAGTTGACACCGGAAACAAAGATTTTCTGATCTTTATTGCCGGTAATATTGCGATACAGACCATCTACAAAGCGTTCACTGTGGCACATTTTACCGAAAACGCGTCCGTCGGGACTGGTAATGCCTTCGATTGCATACCTGTCTCTTATACAC
>ENA-OZEB01000385-OZEB01000385.1-human-gut-metagenome-genome-assembly--contig:-NODE-385-length-14295-cov-5.099087_pt1 | contig 14295 bp, 9 predicted proteins | sample MGYA00245060_ERZ653593 | MGnify/ENA primary metagenome ERZ653593 (study PRJEB26926, sample SAMN06164989) | human gut metagenome | biome: ENVO:00009003; feature: ENVO:2100002; material: ENVO:00002003... | reverse complement strand
ATCTACACTTATGCGATCGTCGGCAGCGTCAGATGTGTATAAGAGACAGTACTGGAGCTCATCAAGAGTATAGGTAGTAGTATTCTTGAGGCCGTTAAGGGGATAGATTTTGGAAAAGTTCTGGCAGTTGGTCTTGGTGCTGGATTACTCTATGTGACTAATAATGTAACTAAAGCGGTTACGTCATTCAGTGAGGCAATTGAAGCCGTGGCAGCACCGGCTAAAGGCTTAGGTAAGTTGCTCGAAAGTGTGGGTGGGTTCTTTACAGAACTTGGAACTAATATAAAAAAATATCTTCGAGTAAAAGAGATAAAAGTCATAGCGTCATCTGTACTTGAACTTGCGTTGGCAGTAGGAGTACTTTCAGGAGCTTTGTGGATTGTCTCTAATATTCCAGAAGATAGATTATGGTCATCAATAGGTGCTATTGCGACATTATCTGGAATAGTAGCAGGTCTTGCAGTAGCTATAACTGTGCTAGGCAAAATTGGAGGCGGTGCCAAGGGAGCACTGACTGTAGTTGGTGTGTGCACAGCATTGCTATTAGCAACCATAGCACTGAAAAAATTACAGGATCTTGACCCAGAGAAGATGGGACCTATTGTTGATGCGCTTGGTGACTTACTTATAAAACTTGGTATAGTTTGTGGCGCACTGATGGTCGTGTCAAAACTATCAAAAAGTACTGATCAAGCAGGTAATTTATTACTAAAAATGTCTGTGTCATTGCTTATAATAGCAAAAGCAATAACAGCACTGGCCAAACTTACCCCAGAAGGCGTGCTTCAGGGAGTAATAGTAATCGAGTTGGTACAGGGACTTTTTACAAAAATAGTTGCAATATCCATATTCGCAGGCAAATACGCCGACGAAGCAGGTAACATGCTTATCAAGATGGGTGTGGCAATGGCTATCATGGTCGGTGTTGTAAAACTTGCATCTAAACTTGATGGCGATGAGGTGCTTAATGGAATAGCGGTAATAGGACTGATTACGCTTTTGTTTGAGGCAATAATCATAGTTTCGCAAACCGCAGGCGAATATGGTTCCAAGGCAGGCGCTATGTTACTTGGCATGAGTATTGCTATTGGGGTTTTAGTTGGGGTAATAAAGTTGATAAGTTATCTTGACGATGCAGAAGTTAAGCGAGGCCTCAAGATAATAGGGGTTATAGAAGTAATGTTTTCCGCAATTATCGCAGTATCGCATTTTACAGGTGAGAATGCAGCTAAGGCAGGAGCTATGCTGCTAATGATGTCGGGTGCATTACTTATAATAACCGGAGTCATATTTATCCTTACTCAGATAGATCCAGATGCGTTACCAAGAGCAACTCTGGTTGTTTCTATATTAGAGACGTTATTTGGGGGACTTATATATGTGTCTCAATATGCCGAGAAGGTGAAAAAGGGAACTATCATATCCATGACAGTGGCTATTGGCGTATTGGTGGCAGCTGTGGTCGGATTGTCTTTCATAGACACTGATAAGCTAGCAGCATCAACAGCCGCAATGACTGCGGTTATGCTCGGATTTGCAGCCATGATGGCAGCAATGAAAAACATAAAAGCGGATAAAAGCGGTATTAGTGGTATATATGCACTAAGCGGTATAGTAGTTATATTATCGGGAATTATATCTGGAATGTGTCAGATACCGAACGTGGATAAGGCCATATCTGTATCAAGTGCTATTTCCATATTATTAGTATCATTCGCTGATTCATTATATGTAATGAGCAACATGAAAGATATAAACAAGGGAGCAGTAGGAAGTATATATGCTTTGTCCGGCGTGCTTGTTATCGTTGCGGGAGTGCTTGGAGTATTGGCTGCATTGAACGTCGAAGCGTCAATACCGAATGCAATTGCCTTGGGTGTATTGATAAATGCTATGGCATCCGCAATGCTAATACTCAGTGTGGTGAAAAAAGCCCCAACTACCGCTGTAGGCGCTATGGCCTTGATGGGTCTTGTTGTAGGCGAGCTGGGAGTCATACTTGGATTACTGAACAAATATGATCTGAATGCGTCAATAGGTACCGCAACCGCGCTATCTATATTACTCGTGGCAATGTCAGTGGCTATGATACCTTTGGCTCTCATTGGAACAGGTGCACTTGCAGCAATAGTAGGTGTTACAGCTATGATTGCTATTGTTACGGAGATCGGTTTATTCATAGCGGCACTTGGTGCATTATCAAGTGAGTATCCAGAATTACAGGATTTCCTGGACAAGGGCATACCGTTATTGTCAGCCATAGGCGAAGGAATAGGCGAGTTCTTTGGTAGTATTGTGAGTGGTTTTGTATCCAGCGTTGCTGATGCATTGCCGGATATAGGTACAAAGTTATCCGAGTTTGCAACAAACATCTCACCTTTTATCACTACAATGACACAGGTTGATAAGACAGCCATGGAAGGTGCCAAGGCGCTGGCAGAGACACTTCTGTTACTCACAGCAGCCAGTTTGTTGGATAGCCTTGCAAAGTTCCTTGGTGGTGGAGTTGACTACGATCAGCTTGCCCTAGATTTAGCCGCTTATGGCGATGCTGTAGTAGCATTCTCAGATGCGACAAAGGGTAAGGTAGACGGTGATTCGGTGACCGTAGCGGCAAATGCTGGAAAGGTGCTGGCAGAGCTTCAGAAGTCTATACCGCGTTCTGGTGGATGGGCACAGAAAATCATGGGCGAAAAGGACATGAGCACATTCTCTGACGGTATTACAGCTTTTGGAGATGCTATAGTCGCATTCTCAAACACGATAGTTCAAAATGGTGGAATAGACAAAGATGCTGTAGACAATGCTGCAAAGTGTGGCGAAATCATGGCTGCATTGAACGATAAGATCCCAGCGCAAGGCGGAGTATGGCAGTGCTTTATTGGCGAAAAGAATCTCAGTACATTCGGTAGCAATATCAAAGACTTTGGTAATGCGATGGTCGAGTTCAGTAACACTGTCAGCAGTAATGGCGCAATCAATGATGCTGCCATAACTAATGCTAAGAATATAGGAGATATTATGGTTCAGCTTAATGAAGCAGTACCAGAACAGGGCGGCTTTATAAGCTGGATTACAGGTAGTACAGACCTAGATGATTTTGGCAAAAACATTGTAGCATTTGGTGGGGCATTGGTCGACTTTTCTAACAATGTAAGCGGAAAAATCAGTGACGATGCAGTAAATGCCGCTGACAATGCTGGCCAGATGATGGTAAATCTTCAGAAACAGATTTCTGGATTGAATGACGATTCATTTGATTGTCTTGATTCTCTTGGAAGTGCTCTCGAAACATGGGGTTCACATCTCAACAATTATTCAGCTAATATTTCAGGTGTAGATACTGACCAACTAGGAACAGTGACAGATGAAATAAGTACTCTATATTCCTTCGTAGAAAAGATGACAACGTTTGATGCGGATGGACTTTCTCAGTTCACAGCAAGTCTCAATGATATAGGTACGATCAGTCTGGATAACTTTGTGAACGCTTTCGGTGATGCGGGAGATAAGGCTTCCTCTGTCATAACCACATTTATTGACAATATGATAAACAAAGTAAATGGCAGAAAGCAGAAGTGGGAGAATGCTGGTAGTTCGGCAATGATCGTGTTCAAGAAAGGAATCAGTAATAAATCCGGGGAAGTAGCATCGGCAGCGGGGACAGTTGCAAGCGACGGAGCAGATGCAATGTCAGAGTATAACAACCGATACTACAATATCGGTGCGAATCTTGTAGAAGGATTTGCCAGAGGTATACGAGACAGAGCATACAAAGCCACCAATGCCGCAAGGCAGATGGCTAAGAATACAGAGACTATTACCAAGAAAGTATTGGATGAGCATTCACCATCTAAGGTATTCCTGCAAATAGGTAGATATCTTGCAGAAGGTCTTGCCATAGGTGTTGCTCGTGGAAGTAGCAAGGTATATGCTTCAGTAAGCGATCTGTCCAATACTGTCGTAGACAAGGCTGGCACAGTAATGTCGATGATATCGGATGCGCTGAACCTCGATCTTGATTATGAGCCAACGATCACACCTGTAGTCGATATGGGTAATGTGACAAGTAGCATGGATACAATCAATAATATGCTCAACAAAAACCCACAGATTTTCACAGGACTTAGATCCGGTTCAGTGGATGCACTACTTGAGCGTAGAAATAATCAAAATGGAAATTCTGATGTTATAGACGCTATTGACCGATTAGCAAAGAACATAAATCAGACTCCAGGAAATACATATAATGTGAACGGAATAACTTATGATGACGGAAGCAATATCGCGTCTGTTGTCGAACAGTTAGTACGAGCAGCTGTAGTGGAGAGGAGGGCATAAGCATGGGTAAGAAAGTTACAAACCTCAAGGTTGCCAAACAGACTGGGACCGATAATACATATTTTGCTACATGGGAGTTTGCAGAGCCTAAGGTTTATACCAAATCCAAATATGTTCTCGTGGGTTCTGTTGTATCTTTTGATTATCTCGAGTCGGAAATCGTGCAGTTCACCAATGGTGTTAAGGTCAGTTCAGATGTGAAGAATGATACGTGGAAGGTTGCCGATATAAAAGGTAACAATGCGAGGTTAGGCAAGAATAAATCAGGTACAAAGAACCTGAATAGTACGGTATCTATGAAACATCTCAAGAATGCTGATAATGGAAAGAAAGCACTAATACCCATTGCAAATACTGACCATTACAGTGTGCATTGGTATTACAGTAGTGGAGATGGGGTGTGGTTTGATGGCGGTGCATCGGATGTCAAAGTCAAGAACGCCACATACACCCCTCCAAGTAATGCCATAAGAATGAAATGTGTGGTCAAACCGGTGTCTAAAACGTATAAGGAAAATGTAAAATCTGGAAAGACCACAAAGCAGGTAACTAAGAGTTACTGGACTGGGGATGCTGTATCAGTTATACGAAGCGTCGAGGGAGTAAACAACCCGGAGACTCTAGGGGCACCTACGGTATCCGTAGACCAGTACAAGCTCACAGCAAGCATCGACAATATCACAGATTCTAAGTGTGATAAAGTGTCATTCTATATACTCAAAGATAAGAAAAAGGCAAAGATAGTTACAGCAGAGGTAAAGGCATCCAGGGCATCAATAACGATCACTGTGGATGCTGGCTGTAGCTACGATGTGAGATGTAGAGCTATCAATGTAGTGAGCTCGAAGACAAGTATAACCGGCGAATGGGGCGAATGGACATATGATACAAAGTCCGCACCAGGTAAGATAAAAAGGATCACGAGTGTAAAAGCTCTTACAGAAACATCAGCATACATAAGCTGGGACAAGGTCGCACAGGCCGAGAAATATGAAATAGAATACACTGAAAAGAAAGAGTACTTTGACAGTTCTAATGCGGTAAGTTCTACATCCGTTGATGCAAATGTAAATCATGCCGAGATAACAGGGCTTACAACAGGAGCAAGGTATTATTTCAGAGTCAGAGTAACTAATAGTGCCGGTTCATCAAACTGGACGACGGGAACATATACAGTTGCTCTGGGAACAAAACCTTCTGCCCCAACAACATGGTCAAATAAGACTGTATTAGGTATAGGCGAGAAGATCTTACTTTATTGGGTTCAGAATTCAGAGGATGGGTCAGACCAGTCACATGCGCAGCTTAATTTGAGTATCGATGGTGTATCACAGCCGACAATAAATCTGGACAAATATATTGGCAAGGACGATACAAACAGTGTTTATACTATAGATACAAAGAACTATACGAAAGACACAGTGATAAAATGGTCAATCCGAACAGCAGGTGTTACCGGAGAATATGGCGACTGGTCAATAACCAGAGAAGTGAAAGTGTATGCACAGCCAACAGTACAGCTTACATTAAGTAATAAAAATAATGAACCAATCACTGAGATCACATCGTTCCCAATAGTACTTGAATGTACAACTCAGCCTGATACACAGAAACTCATAAGTGCGAGTGTGACAATATCATCAAATGATACATACCAGACAATGGACAACTTGGGTAACTTCAAAATGGTATATGCAGGGGATGTGATATTCAATAAGTATTACAGTGGAACTCCGCAGACATCCAAGGACGGAGTAGAATATGACGACAACAGAACTGCCATTACACTGAGCGCTAACAACATAGATTTTGAAAGTGGTCATACTTATACGATCAACTGTGTTGTAGCATTAGATTCTGGGCTTACTGCGACAGATACCATAGAAATGACTGTGGAATGGGAAGAAAACAAGTTATCCCCAGATGCGTCAATAGTAATCGACCCAGAAACACTCACAGCAATTATCAGTCCATGGTGCGTTGATGAGAACGAAGAACTTGCAGTCGATGTATTGTTATCAGTGTACAGAAGAGAGTTTGACGGCACCTTTACAGAAATAGAAACAGGCGTAGCAAATACAATGGGTATTTCAGTGCCAGACCAGCATCCGGCTCTTGACACGGCAAGTTATAGGATAATTGCAATAGATCAGAACACGGGGGTAGTCAGTTATGCAGATGTAGCAGAAGATGTCGGAGAAACTGCTGTAATAATCCAGTGGGATGAACAGTGGGGATCATATGATGCTTCGGGTGGAGATGGGGATGCTTTGGAGGAACCTGCATGGACATGCAAGATGCTCAGACTTCCTTATAATATTGACATCTCAGATAGCTTTAATCCAGATACAGAGTTACTTGAATATGCTGGTAGAGAGCATCCTGTCAGCTATTACGGAACACAGATAGGGCATACATCGAACTGGAATGTAGTCATACCGCACAATGATAAAGATACGCTTTCAATGATCCGGGAGCTTACAAGATGGCTTAACGACGTATATGTAAGAGAACCGTCCGGTACAGGTTACTGGGCAAGCATTTCTGTATCCTACAGCCAGACACATTGCGAGTTAACTACACCGGTACAGTTCAGTGTAACACGAGTCGAAGGGGGTAAGTGATATGCCTGATTGGACAAAACCAATGCAGCAGACATACGAATACTACATTGTCGATCCTGCGACATGGCGGGATACCGAACGGCTTATGAACGTGAAGATGGGTGCAACAATATCGAGGGACGCTGATGCTGATACACTTGGCTCAGCGTCTTTTGATTTATCAGAGAGTATTGGGGAATGTTACATAAGGACATACCTCGTCACAATTCAAAATGGGATACGTGAACGGTTTCCATTGGGGACGCATATGGTTCAGACGCCATCAGAAGAGTTTGATGGTAAGGCAAAAAGCGTATCTGTAGATGCATATACACCGCTTATCGAGTTGAAAGAAAATCCGCCTCCACTTGGCTTTTCCATACGGAAGGGTGAACCGATAATGGACAATGTGTGCTCACTAACCAAGTCACATGCGAGGGCGCCGGTGATAGAGTGCACAGACAATAAGAAATTGGAAGTGGATTTTGTTTCTAATACGGACGACAACTGGCTAACGTTCCTGAAAGATCTGAGCAGTAATGCGAAGTACGAGTACGAACTTGACGATCTGGGACAGATATGTTTTAGGCCAGTGCAGGAGGTTACGGCATTACAACCGGTTGCTATTTTCGACGATAGCAACAGTTCTATACTTTTACCAAGTATAACCATCAGCAGGGACCTTTATGGGATACCAAATGTTGTGGAGATACTGTATTCCGGAAACAATCTCACATATCAGACAAGAGTGGTCAACAACGACCCGAATAGCCCGATATCTACAGTGAATCGTGGGCGGGAAATAATTCGCAGAGTGACGAATCCGTCGCTTACAGGGAATCCAACAAAAGCACAGATTGACGAATATGCAAGGCAGTTGTTAAAAACACTGTCTACACTAGAATATACTGTGAGTTATTCCCATGGGTATTATCCAGTTCGGGTTGGGGATTGTGTTCTGCTTAATTATGAAAGGGCAGGGATACTCAATCAGAAAGCAAAAATCATAAGTCAGTCTATCAAGTGTACAACAGGATGCGTTGTCACAGAAAAGGCAATATATACAAATAGTTTATGGGGGTGATGAGCCATGCAATTATCGGCGGATCTTGTATCTAAATTTGTTAAGGCAACCAAGGATACAAAAACACAGGATGGTACAACTATGTACGGCACAGTGGTGATGCAGAACGGTACCCCATATGTACGACTTGATGGTTCTGAGATACTCACCCCGGTTACATCTATGGCGGATGTGCACAGTCTTGAGCGGGTAATGGTTCTTGTTAAGGATCATACAGCAACAATAATGGGAAATATATCTTCACCATCAGCTCGAAGCGATGATGTTAAAGTACTTACTGAAGTTGTTGCTGACAAGGCGAGTATTGGCGATCTCAAGACAATAAATGCAGATATAGAGAATCTCAAGGCTGATAACGTAGAGATATCCGATAAGTTGACAGCTACAGAAGCCGATATAAAAGATCTCGAAGCAGATAATGTCACTATAAATGAAAAACTTACAGCTAATAATGCCAGCATCAAGGAACTTGAAGTGGACAATGTCAGCATACATGAGAAACTCACTGCCAATGATGCAACCATAGAAGAACTTCAAACCAGGAAGCTTGATGCAAAACTGGCTGATATAAAGTATGCACAGATAGATTTTGCAAATATAGGCAAGGCGGCGCTGGAGCAGTTCTTTGCGAAAAGCGGTTTGATAGAAAATGTCGTGGTTGGCGATCAGCAGATAACTGGCACATTGGTTGGTGTAACTATCCTTGGTGACAGCATCAAGGGCGGTACAGTCATAGCAGATAAGCTGGTTATCAAAGGAGAAGATGGACTGTACTACAAGCTGAATACCGATGGTAACACGGTAGAGAAAGAGCAGACGGATTACAATAGCCTTGATGGCGGTGTGATCAGAGCCAAGTCTATCACGGCAACTAAGATAGCTGTTGATGATCTTGTGGCATTTGGAGCAACAATAGGTGGCTGGCATATAGTGGATGGCGGTTTATACTCTGGCACAAAGGAGAGTATGAGTAATATCTCCCGGGGGACATATCTCGGAAGTGATGGCCAGATAAATATTGGTGATTCTGACAATTTCATAATGTTCTATGTAGATAATAAGGGAGAATCCCATCTTGTCATATCGGCAGATAAGTTCACCCTTGGCAAGCAGAATATAGAAAACGTTATAAATGACATAAAACAGGATGTCAATAATGTCAGAGATGAGATAACCACACTCCTGAGAATAGAATCATCGCGAGGTACTGTATTTAAGAATAATGCAGTATCCACGGTGTTATCGGTTGTTATATATCATGGAAAAGATAGGATAACCGATATAGACAGGTTGCACGAGGTATATGGAAACTCTGCATATATTCAGTGGAAGTGGCAGAGGTTAGACGAAGATTCATACGGGATTATTTCATCCGCCGACTCGAGAATGGGGAACGACGGATTTTCTTTTACCCTTTCGCCAGATGACGTAGACGTAAAAGTGACGTTTATGTGTGAACTCATAACAGATTAAGGAGGTTTTATATTATGGCTATAAAATCAGCAGATCAGATTACTATTTTAGATGTTTCAGATGCCTATAACGTTGTATTGACATCTGAGGCGTATACATTTATAGGAAACACATCGGGTGCACCAGCAGGTTTAAGTTGTACAACCGAGGCGGTAGCATATTGCGGATCAAATCAGTGTTCTGCGGTTAATGTGGATGCAAAGAGCATTGTATGCCCAACTGGTATAACTGCAACAGTAGAGAATAGTGGAACAAAGAGTCCAAAGATAACATTCAGGATAACAGCACTCATTACCACAGCTTGCGAGGCAACAATACCAATAAGTGTTGATGATGTAACAATCAACAAGAAGTTCTCGTTTGCAGTTGCAAAAACAGGACAGACGGGACAGACAGGGGCATCTGGAATCAGTATAACGGGTGTAAAGATGCACTATCTTGCGACTAGTGCTGCTAGTAATGTAACAACGGCTACGTCTGGTTGGACTGACACTATTCAGACAACAGATGCTACAAAGAAGTATCTCTGGGCATATCAGACGATCTCATATTCGTCAGGCAATCCAACTAACACTGCACCAGCGATCATCGGTACATATGGTGATAGAGGACAGACAGGAAGTCAGGGGGTTAGTATTACAGGGGTAACGAATTACTACCTTGCTACAACGGCATCCACTGGAGTAACAACAGCTACGGCAGGATTTACGACTACTATGCAGGCTACGGACACCACAAAGAAGTATCTGTGGTCATATCAGCAGATAAAATATTCAAACAACACAACATCGAACACTGTACCAACTATCATAGGCACACATGGGGCTACAGGTGCAAAAGGAGATGCTGGATCTGATGCTATAACGCTCACCATTACAACATCCAATGGCAGTATATTCAAGAACAATACTGGAGAAACCGTTCTCACTGCTCACGTGTTTAAGGGGGCTGTGGAGCAGAAGATAGGCGATGGCGGTGTTGTATCAGGTCTTGGTACAGTCAAATGGTATAAGGGAACTGTAACGTCAAGTTCTGCGCCAATAGCAACAGGCGCAACATATACAGTCTCAGCCAAAAATGTATTGAACTCTGAAGTATATACATGTCAGCTTGAATAGGAGGTGCTTTGTATGGCTGAAGTTAAAAAGCCACGAGCTCAAATAACCATCTCAAGAATAATAGACATTGAATCTGTTACGAGATATTACAAACTACAGTCAGCAAGTGCAGCGGCACCGTCTAAACCTACAGATGATGCTGCTATTCCATCTGGCTGGACGAAAACAGAGCCGGCATATCAAAACGGAGCAACTAATAGGCTATATTTTGTCGACCAGACAATAATGACAAATGGGAGCATCTATTATTCGCAGGTATCTTTGTCAAGTAGCTATGAGGCAGCAAAAGAGGCGTGGAATAAAGCAAATAATGCTCAGAAGACTGCCGATGGTATTGCCAATAACATTTATGTTCCCGGTACGGTACAAATAAATGGTGGGAAGATCCAGGCTGGTTCGCTTGATGTATCTAAAATATTGATGGGAGACCCTTCAAATTTATCACAGCTTAGCGAACATACATATAAGAATTTAGGGTGGTCGTCCAAAAGCAATGAAAAAGAAGATTATCAAGTAACATTTACTCAAAATCTTCAGTCACCTGTTGGTGATAGACCGGAATACAACTTGAAAGTTCCGGTTAGCTTTACATACTCAGGAAATCCACAAGGAATGAAATATTTATTGACTATGGACGATTACGATATAGTGGGTTATATAGCATCTACAGGTAAAACTGAATCATTGAAAGATCAATCTTACTTTAGTTTATCGCCAAAGATCTTATATACTATGCCATCGTCGATGCAGCCATATGTTAAATTTGAGAACATAGCAAGTAATGCATGGGTGTTATCTATGCCAGAATCTATATCACTAGTAAAAGACTTTCAATTTTATATGTGTATAGCGAAAGCGGATGGCGTTCCATCAGAATTGGCATATATTACGCTCAGCATCTCAAATTTGCGAATAACAAAAATCACAGATGGGTCTAGTATAACGGGCATAATCAAGAGTACAAATTATGTCGAAGATTCTAATGGAGATTGTATAAGTGGGATGATGACCAATTATTCGTCCGGTGAGATACGAACACCAAGCGGTAAATGGGATGATGACGGATTAGTAACAAAAGCATTATTTGCTACTGGCGGGAAAATCGGTGGATGGGACATCCAGGACGGAACATTGTATTCTGCGGGAAGTGCGTCAAGTGACGATGGAACACAGCTTATAAGAACATACACTATTTTGGACTCTACTTCATTCACGCCAATAGAAATCATAGCAAGTGAAAGAGGGGATTATTCAGATAATGACTGGTGGAGAATAGAATCCACAAAAAAACTAGTGTCCAGTACCTTCGATTACAAAATGGGTAAATTAAAAGCGATGGATGATAGTATTATTTGCGGATGGGGAATTACTACAAGTCGAATAATCAGCAAAATTGGACTAAGTATGGGCGCTGGTGGAGCAGGGTTAATACTCTGTGATGAAGATGGTAAACCAGTTATTTGGATACAGGATGAGAACAGTAAGCTGACATTTCGAGTTGATCGAGATGGCACAATGTACCACAATGATAATGTTTTAGGTGAAGTAATAACAAAAAACGTTGGTGCAAAATCCATGAGCTCAGGCACTTGGACAGACACAGGCGCATCAGTTACGTTGCCAGCAGGAAAATACGTTGTTAATGGTACAGTGCTGTTTAATAGTGCTGCCAATGGACAGAGAGGTGCCCGATTTGCCACATCACCTACTGACTACTTCAGAGAGAGCCAGCAGATGAATATAGCCGGAACAACAAAAGGAGTAACAAGTGTACAGTGCTCATATATTGCGAACTTGAAAACATCAACAAAACTCAACCTTCAGGGAATACAGTCAAGTGGTGCGGCATTGAGCACTATTAACAGTTACATTCAGGCAATCAGAATAGCATAAGTCGGAAAGGATAGAAAGATATGAGCATATTGATACATATAATAGTGCCTGTCATCGTTGCGGTACTGGCGTCATCTGGATTATGGGCGTTTTTGCTTAAAAAATCAGATAAAAAAGACGCTCAGTCGGAAATGCTGATGGGCTTGGCGCATGACCGGATATTATACTTAGGAAAAAGTTATCTTGCACGTTCGCCTACATATATAACGATGGACGAGTATGACAATCTCAAGAATTATTTATATGAGCCATATAAAAAACTTGGCGGTAATGGTACTGCCGAGCGGGTTATGGATGAGATTGACAAACTCCCCATTACGCCAAATGATCACGGAAAGGAGTAGATTAAAATGGAGAAAATTTCATTATTACTTATCGCAGTTGCGATTATATGCACTGTGATCACAGTCATCACACAGTTTACAAAGGAATTAGGATTCCTTAAAAAGATACCAACCTCACTACAGGTACTCATCACGAGCATCATTGTATGTGAGGTCTTTTTATTTGGGGTTCTTTCATATTATAATATCGCACTCATGTGGTATTACCCGGTAGCTATTCTGTTTGCATCTTTTCTTATTGCTTATATTTGCATGTTTGGTTGGGAAAAGCTCATAGAAATGTTCAAGCGCTTTTGGAAAAAGGAGAGTGATTTTTGATGAATGGAATAGATATATCAGCGCATCAGGATGGTATTAATCTCTCTAAGGTGGCTTGCGACTTTATAATAGTCAAGGCCACCGAGGGATCAGACTACTTCAATAGGTGTTTTACAAGCCATTCAAATAAAGCAATCAAGCTTGGAAGGCTGTACGGCATGTATCACTACTCAAATGGAGGGGACGTCAAGAAAGAGGCAGATTTCTTCCTAGATAAGATCAAGAAGTTTATCGGTAAGGGTATCATAGCCCTTGATTGGGAGGCTGACGACAATCCTAGATTTGGCAGGGATGATGCTGAGTGGTGCGAGTCATGGTGCAACTATGTCCATAAGCGGACGGGAGTCAAGCCTTTCATATACATCCAGAAATCTGCTATGGATCGAGTTAAGTCAGTTGGATATCCACTCTGGATAGCTCAGTATGCTGATGACGAATATACTGGGTTTCAGAAGACGCCTTGGAACGAGGGAGTCTATGACTGCGCGATCAGGCAGTATTCATCACATGGAAGACTCGACGGCTATAATGGCGATCTTGACCTCAACAAGGCATACATATCTAAGACGACATGGCAGAAATATGCAGGAGTTAAGACCGCAGTTTCGTCAACAACCAAACCAACCACAAAGAAGAAGTCCATTGCAACGATAGCAAAGGAAGTCCTCGCAGGCAAATGGGGGAATGGCGACGTTAGAAAGTCAAGGTTGACTAAGGCTGGATACGACTACAATAAGGTGCAGAATGAAGTCAACAAGCAGGTAAAGGCTTCTCATGTAAAGTCTACCGACGAGATTGCACGAGAGGTAATTGCCGGTAAATGGGGGAACGGCGAAGAGCGCAAGACCAAGCTCAAGAAAGCTGGATACGACCCGGAAAAGATCCAGAAGCGAGTCAATGAATTGATGGCTAGATAGTCAACGATAGCATCAAAATGGGGTAAAAAGTGGTGTATTATTACAATATGCATACTATTAACGCCTACAATCGTTGAAAATAAAGGACTTACAGCATCTGTAGAGGAAGCTGCTAACGCTGGTAAGTTCTAAATAAAAACCTAGTATTTAAACGGTTTAGAGCTGTCTCTTATACACATCTGACGCTGCCGACGATCGCATAAG
>ENA-OZEB01000373-OZEB01000373.1-human-gut-metagenome-genome-assembly--contig:-NODE-373-length-14543-cov-3.677043_pt1 | contig 14543 bp, 13 predicted proteins | sample MGYA00245060_ERZ653593 | MGnify/ENA primary metagenome ERZ653593 (study PRJEB26926, sample SAMN06164989) | human gut metagenome | biome: ENVO:00009003; feature: ENVO:2100002; material: ENVO:00002003... | reverse complement strand
GTCGGCAGCGTCAGATGTGTATAAGAGACAGAATATGCTCTGTATGCCTACTACGCTGTGGCATGCACTGTATTCTTTGTCGTGTCGCCGTTATTCCGGATTGTCTGGCGCACATACTATGGCGTATTCTCCAGTACACGCTCAGCTGTAGGGTTATTCGGATCCTACTCCAGAGTTCTGTATGCTGCAGCGCGGTCCTGCTGTGTACGCTGTAAATTATAAGTATCCGGTGTTCTTCCAAGTGCGTAGTCGACAGTATTGTTGCCCTACGGAACAACATCTTCAACTGAGCCTATACCAGGTATGAACAAGAACTGTCCAGGAGTTCTGAATGGACGAACGAATCGTCGCATCGGGTTGTTCAGCTACTGCTGATAGCTTTGCATGACAGTGCGATGCTGTCCTGTCAGCTGTGGCATTCTGTCCAGTCTGGAAGGATCCTGTTGTATTTCCTGTAAAGTGTAGTACTCTGTCGGATTCTGATTCTGAGCGTATGCATTGGTCAGACCCATGGCGCCCATACCTAATCCAAGTATCTTCCCAAATTTGCCGGGAGCTCTGAGACTGCTTCCAGTCCAGTACGCAGAGTTCAGAGTGCTCCCCCACTGTCTCGCTTTACCGAGATACTGCTATCGCTGCTACGGAGTCCACTACGGATGCATCTTTGCGACTGTCTGAGCATACACCTAAGGAGCTGCTTCAATTGTCTAACCTGTCAGGTAGTCTTTGATAAAAGTCCCTGTACCTGTGCGTAGCATACGGGAGACTGTTCCTGCAGGCTTGACGGCATTGACAGCTGTCTGCGCATCTTTGGCTGCCTTAGCTGCTGTCTGCGCAGCTCTGACAGCTTTTGCACCAGATGCAATACCTGTAGCAGCAGCCCCAAGAACCTCCCCGCCTGCAAGAGCAGCTGCAGTCGCTGCAGCTGTAGTCCCTGCTGTATTCAAAGCTTGTCCTGTATTAAGGTTTTTCTAGGACATGCCTGAGCGGTCTCTGATGAACTGTTGTTTGCGCTGCATGACATCAAGAAGAGTTTTTCTGTCGGAAGCGCCGTAATTACCTTTACCCTGCTGCAGCCTGTCTATAGTCCTGATATTCTTAGAGTACTGGTTGGCATCAGTCATATTCTGACCGACAGCCTGTCCAAAGTTCTTCAGATCCTGCCACCATCCTGCGGACTTGGCAAGCGCTCTGTCAAAAGCAGCTCTTTTATCGAGGTACTGTCTTATCTTAGTCTTCATTGCGGCATCTTGGACTGTGCTACTGCCTGAGAGGCGGTCTGCTGATCTATATTCAAGAGTATCTGCTTAACCTGTGCGTGGAGCTACGGATTCTGCTGCTTAAGCTGAACAAGAGCAGACCTGCGTGCACCAGGGCCTTGTGTAACTCCTGTATCGAATATCTGCTGAGCTATCTGCTGTGCCTGCTGGAACAACGCCTACACACCTGCGGACCGACTGTTCTACAGACCTGAAGGCATCGGCGGCATGCCCGCTCCTGCAGGAGCTGCTGGCATAGGTGCACCTTGCTACATAGCTTGCTGAGGCATGTTCGCCTGCTGAACCATCTACATGTTCAGCTGTGCAGCTCCAATGCCCTATGATCCAGGAGGAGGCAGCACTGAAGCGGTCATCTACATCTGCTGCTGATTCGCCTGGCTCTTTGCGGCTTCTTCTGCTTCGTAGTTCTGTTCTTCAAGTTTCTTGTTGACCTAGTCCTTGAAGTCGAGTCCTATAGTACTCAGAACAGTGTCTGTAGAGACAAGTCCGCTGCCCATCATGTTAAGGATGGTCTGTTTGTGCATGTCGTCCTAAACGAACGATGTCTTGTCAAGGCGTACCGACACCTGATCAAGCAGATGCACCTAGCAGATTCTGTCTACAAGCCATCTGAGCCCGTAATCAAGATGCGAAGTGAAGTGTATCCACTGCCGCTAAAACATTCTGAGACCCATAGATGGCGCTACTGCCTGGAATGTCGTCTGTCTGATCTACAGAGGAATGGCCATATCCTACAGAATTCTGTCCTAGTACCACTTCATCAGCTACACAGGTGCAAGCTGCTTCGCCTAGCCGCCAAGCATCTGATAGTTGAGCGGGAACGGAGATACAACCCACTGAGAGGGGTTCTCTCTGATCCCTTTAATGGCTTCCATGATGAAGTTCTTGACAGCGTGACCGCTGATAGGCTGCCGGAGATTGTCCTGACCGGCAAGAAGCTGCTGTGTCGGAGGACTGATCATTCTTATAGGAGCAATGAAGTCGGTTGCAACCGCCTAATTGAACTTATCAAGATATGCCAGTCTGAGAATGTTGTTGAAGCTGCTGAGGAACAGAGGAGTGCCCCAGCCCTTATAGAACCTGTCCATGGAAGCCAGCGTGTCTGTCCTGAGATGCAGAAACTTATCGACAGGGAACTATATGAACTTCTAAGAGAAAGCTCCTTTGAGGAACACTTTGGGTGTTGTTCTGAGATATACAGGATCACCCTACACGATCGCATTCTTGATGTGCGAAGGCATCTTGTACAGATATGTGTACTAACCTGTAAGCTAGTTGAATTTGAGCTGGATATCCCTCGGAGAGTAGATCATGAACCGGATCTTGCGTCCGAGCTAGTCGCTGGTGATTTTGTCGACCATCAGGAATGTGACCTTTTTGCCGCACTTAGGACACACGCCTTTGCACTATCCGTCCCACTGAAAATCTACTTTCGGTACCACTTTATCCATGGCTACCACGAACTTACGACATTCAGGACAGCACAGTGTCCGGTTGATCACAGGCATCGCATACACGAACACGTTGCCCATTGTGGCAAGCTACTAGCCAATGCGTATCAGAAGCTACAGCAGATTGTAACTGTCCTTGAGCAGCTCCTATGTGTGCTTGAGCGAGTCTGTGTCAGTCTAAGAGGGAGACTGTTTGCTTGTTACTGTGATGTCGGCAGCGAAGTATCTGACGACTTTGTTGATAGCTGTACCTATGACAGGAAATCTGTCATGCATGTACTATGCCCAGTCGAAGCACTATTTGATGGTCTTTGGAAAGAACCTGTTGGACCGTGTGCTGAAAGGGTTTGCAAGTGATCTTGTATATCTCTTCTAATACATCTAAGCTCCTTAACCGAACACTAATGCATTTCTGAGAGATATAGCCTGTACCTGTTCCTATGTTATGCCCTGCTTCTGCTCAGATATGCGAACGAACTGACCTGCGGAATTCTTGCCTGTAAGTACATATCCCTAAGATGAATCGGACTATACAAAAAGCAGCATTTTCCCTGGCTACACATAGGCATTGGAAAAGTCTGTCTTATGCTTCGGCTGAATGTATTTCGACATGGTTGCTCCTGTTACAGATTAAGCAGATTGAAACTGAAAGTTTTATTTTGTGAGAAATCGGGAATGCCGTTCTTTCCCTTCTAGCTCTTGACAGCCCCTCTTGTGAGACCGTCTGTTCCTACGAAGCTTGCCTGCTATGTTGGTTCATAGTACTAACGCTATGTAACCGACTGACAACTTACGCCGAAAACAACCGAACTTATCAACATAACGGCGATTATCACATTACGCATTTGAGTCGCTCCCTACTGCAACTTCCTGCATCCAGCCTTTGGCTATGTTGCGCTTCTAGTTGCGTATTGCAGCTTCTCGCTATGCGAACAGCTATGCGGACACCTGAACTCGCTATGCGTCTTTCTACAGAGTAACCTGTCTGAGAAGCGGAAGCGAAGCCAGCATGTAGGAAAACTTATTCTTCCGCCACTGATACATGTGTCTCAGCTAATGCACAACTGTTGAGAGTATGTTCTACAACCAGCTAATCTGGATCTATGTCTGTGCGTCCTGTGCGAACTGTACAAGCATTTTAGGCGGCTGTATGTATACAGTATTACTGCTCACAGGGCAGAAAGCTCCTAGAATGTCCGACTACTGCATTGCCGGACACCACTTGAACTGCACATCATCTAGTTTCAACGCGCGCAGCCACAGGCCATCCGTTGTTAATGAAAATTTATTGAGAACTTCTCTTATGTACTGCTGGCACGCCTGATTCAGAGGCTGGCTGTTCTTAAGTTGAAGTACGGTAAACATATGTATCCTTATAGACAGACGCTGGTTTCCTTATAGTCTAAAAATAAGGAGCACGTAAATGTCAGACTCTATTTCCAACGGCATAAAGTACTTGGACAACACGCTGCTTGTTGCTCAGGGAGGCGGTGTAATGTCTCCGTAGATACTCACAGGAGTATACAGAGCCTTCTAGCAGCATGGAGCTGTTCCAGGCAAGGTTCTTGCATCTTCCGGAGGCGCACTGTTCAGCGGGCTGTATTACAGCGGACACGACAGTGCATGGTTCACTGACCTGATGGAAAACAAGAGCATCTCTTAGTGGATGTAGCTTGCGCCTGTACAGGCCATCAAGAGCGTATACAGCAAGAGCAACTATATCATCGACAATACCGGACTTGCAAAGTTCCTGCTGCAGAACATGACTGTGAGCGCAATGGGTCGTGTACAGGTGTCCGTTACCAGACTTGATGACTATACGAGTCACATGAAGGCTGCTACGCCGACATGGGTGCTGGCTGCCACCAGCATACCGTTTCTGTTCATGCCTGTTAAAGTAGGTGAACATCTGTACGGCGACGGAGGTGTGCTCAACAATATACCATTACCTTCAGTGAAGTAGACAGCGAAGTACGACGATGTGTACGTGGTGCTGACACCTCCTACAAAGTACGATGGGCAGGTGCAGGGCATAACAGGACTGATTTAGCTTCTGAACGCTGTAATGGACCGCTAGGTGATGCAGCTCAAAGAGTCAGGGTATCTGTAGCTTCCCAATGTGCATCTTATAAGACCTTCTCAGAGCTATAATGGAAACCTGCTCAAGTGGTCGGATGGTTTCGGGATGAGAGAAGAAGCATACTCACAGACAAAGAAGATATTGGAGGCATAATGAGAAAGTTACTTATTACTGTGCTGATTGGCTGTGCGTTGTACTTTGGTGCTGGCTGCATGGACACTGCAAAGTACAACTATGCTCAGGACTAGAAGTGGCTGACGTAGCAGCTGCAGCAGGGAAAGATCACACAGGAACAGTACGACATATACAGCACACAGATTGCGAAATAAAAAGTCCCGGTACGAGAGGTGAGCTCGTATCGGGAAACACAAGGAGGTGAAGGATGATGCAAGAATGCGAATCTGACCTTCCTTCGTCTTTATTCTAGCGTCACTGTGCTTCAGGCAAAGAAGAGTCCGACGCCTATGTAATGTTAAATACAGTATTGACTGCCGAGAAAGCTTCTTCCGCCTGCTGCTTGAACTGTGATATGTATTCCTGATCCTGCATCTGCTATGAGAGCATGCTCTGTACTGTTGCGTTGAGCGTGCCCTACACAGCGAACGCCTAGTTGATCATCTGGATACCGAATGCAAAGATCTCGTTGAACTGATCTTTTGTAAGCTCCAGCATTTTAGGCATGCCGTCGCACCAGCACTTCCAGTATATAGTGTACGTGTCCGGTTGCGATGCAATAGCCAGAGCAAGGCTGTTGCACATAGTGATGGAATCCTGCGTGGTCTAGAACGTATAGTGCTGAGAATCTCTGACGACAGTGACTCCGCCATATGCAACCTTGCATTTTTCCTGATACAGGAATTCGGTGAGCTCCTGATATGTGGCAGGAGGAATCACGAACGTATCGCCAAGCTGATATGTCTATACAGACTGATACACTGTACAATTAGGATATAGATTCTCGACGTCCTGATTGTCGTCGTGTATTGCAATGACTGACTGGGTTGTATTGGATACTGCGTATTTCATTGGTCACCTTGCTGTTAGTAGTTGTCAGGAAGCACGTTAAGGCTGTTGTTGTTGCCTATTGTCTTATTGGCGGGTGCGCACTTCGTTGAAGCAGTTGTTCCTGTTCTGTTGACTGTAACACTACTGTACATGCAACACAGATTGCGGAAATTAGAGTTGATCTACACGCTACCTATGTTATTATAGTTTATTGTGCTGCTGGAGTTGAACTAGATAAAGCTGTTACTCATGTATAGTGCGTACGTCGAAGTACGCGCTGTATTAGTTCCAGTAAACGTTACGTAGTTGCAGTTGCCAATCGCGAAAGCCGCCCCACCTGATGGTAAGTAACCTGTAGCCGAACAACTATTGATACCTACATTCGCTGTGTTCGCTATATTGAACACGTCTCCAACAGTTCCTGTGCGTGTAGCTGAAACCGCGTTCATATATGCAGATACATCTCTTGCCAGCGCAACAGCAATTCTGCTTGGACCTGTCACTGTACAGTGCTCGACTGCACAGCGTATGCTGTCCTGAATTGTCAGCCCTCCTGCGAAAGTCAGATATGAGCATGACGCTGTATTTGCATAGCTTATTGTAACGTCGCCGGACAGTGTAACCTTGCTGGCGTCTTTTGCTGTGCTTGTAAGTAATACGCTTGTACGCGCTATACCTAGCGTGCCTGTATATGTGCCGTTATCGAAGGACACAGTTGTCAATCTTGACAGCGAGCCTCTGCCGTTAAGATAGTACATCAGCTACTGTACTGTTTTAATCTATCTTGTCGCACCTACGTATATTGTTCTTGGTCCGACCAGCTATCTTCTGTACCACAATGACCATGTTCCATTGTAGTATCTGCGCTACCATGAGTCGCCTTGGTCATTATATGCCTGATAGTCCTACCATGTTTGTATAAGTATGCCTGATCCTGTGTGTCCCTCTACATGCAGTACACCTGCCAGCTGGGACGGATGATGTGATATAGTCCGACACTAGGCATTGGAAAGATTGTAATAGTACCCCGGCGTAGTGTACGTATTAAGATCTGCCGAGGATGGAATGACCTATCCTGTGAACAGCGTACCCTGGCTTATGTTACCGTTGGCATCGGCAGTTCCAGAAGCAGTTACAACAGAGCGAACGATATTCTTGCTGCCCCATGTCAGTGTGCCATCGGGCTTGCCGACAAGGCCTACAACGTTTGTGCCGTCACCTGCGTATAATGCAAAGTTGCCTCCAGTATTTGAAGTACTTTTATCATAAAGAAACAGAGAGCCTCCGGTGTTATAATCTGTCAGTCCACCATACAGCGCTATATTACTGCCACTTGTATTATTCCTTGCAAGGACTCCGTTCCTGTTGATAATGCCAGTCATCGTTCCGCCTGACAGCTTCAGGTACGCTTCGTTGTCGTCGACTTTCTATATAGTGCCGTCGCTTTTGAGTATGCGGAGACCTACGCCGTCAGTGCTGTCCATTCCATTGTTGTAGCCATGGAATACAGTGAATGCTCCGACAGGCGGATCGACAGCCATCTAAGCGTCGGTGTATATCTTCTAAGTCAGTGGCATTATGCTTCCTTCTGTATGTTCCAGCACCTGTACCACCAGTCAGGCTGCCCGAGACCTACCTTGGAGCCCTCGTACTTGGCGTACTAGTTGGCGCCTGACCACATTGCCGCATATAAAGCAGCCTGTGCCGGATTCTATTGTGCGTACTATGAATCAATGAAAGAGGCGTACTAGTCGAAGCCTCCTTTGAACTATGCGTTGCCTATAGCTCCGCCTATCTGGTAGCATACCTGCCGGAACATCTGACATGCATTATCAAAAGCTGTATAATCCACTGTCTCCTGTGCAAGATAAGGAGCCAGTTGCTATGCCGTCATGTCAGTGAAGCCGTGCTGTTGCAGCCACTATACACAGGTATTGACATTGAACCTGTTTCCGTCGTTCTGTGGAGGATAAACCACAGAACCGTTCTATATCTTAGCGTACATTCATCCTCCTTATGCGACTGACTTGGTGTATGCCAGATTGGCTATGTAGCTCTATCCGTCCCATCTTACTACAAGTGCATACAGCGTATTGGCGCTGTCGAAGCTGGGCGCGGCTCCTACCCATGTAAGAGTATCAGGCAAAGAGAAGCTGACAACTGCAGATCCCATTATAAGCCACAGCTCAAATGTAGAACATCTTCCTGCACTCATGTTGGTAGAAGTGAAAGAGATGCTCTACCCTGACACAATAGTGTGCTTATAGATATTGTTTGCAGCAGGTGTGAATGAAGCGCCGGTCTGCTCTGTAATATATGTGCCGGAAGGCTATGCTCCAGGCCCGCCAGCAGCAAAGTTGACATACCATGTTCCGCTTACGCTCTTGCCTATTGCGCTCAAGTTCACAGCCATGTCAATCGTAACCTGCGTGCCTGTCACTCTGTATGAAGCGAACTGCAGAGGATACGTAATGGAGTCCTGATCGGATATGGATACAGGAGTACCTGTTGTCGTTATTGTGAGCGTGTCATTTGTTATATCCGCAGCAGTGAACGGATGTCTGTAACCTGTAGCTTTAAGGGAGTCAAGGAAGTCTGTTTGTGTGCCTGCGTTACCGTTGTTGATCCATACCTGATACGCTGAGGCTCCTTCGGCACCTGCTTGACCTGTGTCTCCCTTATCTCCCTTCGGCAGCACCAGGTTCAACACCTGCTAAGGAGAGGTTCCTGTAATGGCAGCCGAAGCTGTGTCGCCTGATGTAACCGTACCTATGGAGAGCGTATTGGATGGGCCAGCAGGACCTTGCTAGCCCTGTATGCCCTGTTGTCCGGTCTAGCCTCCGCCTGCGAAGTAAACTGTCCACGGACCAGTAAAAGTGTCGACGCCATCGTACGCAAGGTATCTGGTAACCTAAATTGTATATGTATTATCCTGTACAGTAACAGAGTTCTTCTATACCGGATAGTAGTTTCCAAGATCAGTAAGCACAGCTACAGGTGCAAGAGCACTGTTCACTGAAGCTCTGAACTATGCATCGACACTGGTGATCTGTTTCCTGGCTTCTCCGAGATCGGCCTGAGCAAGTATACCTGTGTCTGTATCACCTATGAACCAGTGCTTTGTGGTGTTATCTATGTGCGGTGTTATGCCGTCCACGCCGCTGGTGCCGTCTGCTCCAGTATCTCCCTTCTATCCTTTAGGCAGCACAAGATTGAGTGCCTGGTTGGGAGCGTCACCGGTAATTGTTGCTGAAGCTGTGTCACCGGAAGAAACTGTTCCGATTGAAAGTGTATTGGCAGGCCCGGCCGCACCTGTCTATCCCTTAGGTCCCTGCAGGCCGTCGCGACCGCAGGCAAAGTAAGCTGTCCATGTGCCGGAGAATGTATCAAGTCCGTCGTATGCGAGATACCTTGTGACTGTCAGACTGATTCCTGTCTATGTGAACTGCAGAGAGTTCTTCTATACAGGATAGTAGTTTCCGAGCTCCGTCTTGATTCCTACAGGCAGGCCGCTGAGTATGATCTGGTTGTCAGTTACATGTGAAAAGGTCTGGTAAGGAAGACTGAAACTGAGACTGTCACTTGTAAGGCCGAGCCCGTCTCTGACTTTATCGAAGTTAAGCGCAAGCTAGCCATCGGCAAACGAGAACTAAGCTTTATGTGGCACATTGGTAGTATACGGGTACAGTGTCTAACCCGCTACATTTTTCAAATATACATTCTTAGTGGTCGCTGCCATTGTGGCTCCTAATAAAAAGACGCAAGGGATCCCTTGCGTCTTAGTTGTCAGTTCAAGGGAGAAGTGATTATGCAATCACCTAGTACGTGATCTGACTGGAGAAAAGGCCGTTGACCTGTTCCTTAAGAGCGCTGACGGAGTCGCTGAGAGCATCAAGATCCGCCTGATCCGCTTTGGTTGCAACGGTACCTTCAAGAGCCGTGACCGCAGAGGCATCAGCCTTGGTGTTGATGCTGTTCTGCAGTTCTGTTTTCGCAGTGGCGAATTCAGAATCCGAAACAGCGTCTGTGATTCCATATCCTGCCAGCGTAGTCGCCTTGTCCGCCTTGCCGTCGAGAGCCGTATTGATCGTGCTGACTGCATCGCTCAGCTACGTCTTCGTCGCACCGTCCGTGATGCCGTAACCTGCGAGCGTGGTTGCCTTATCGGCTTTGTTAGCAATGGCATTCGTCACGTACTCTTCGGTCGCGTATCCGGTGAGGTCGACAGCGGTATCTCCGATGAGTTCCCACGCGCCATTGATATACATGTACTCATTGTACACGTTCTGGCCGGATCCCGCAGGATCCTTGAGGATCATGTAGATCTTGGCTTCGCTGATGTTTTCAGTCGGAAGAGAAGCGACGATTTCGCGGCTCAAGAGACCCGCAGAGGAGATCTGGGACTGTATAAACGTATCAAGGTTCAGAACGTTCGCTGCGAGCGTCTACGGATACAGAATATCGCCAGTCTGATTTTTAAGTCTGACATTGAGATTGGCCATTATATGGTCCTTTTTGTTAGATTATCTAATACACAACACCTGCAACAGAGGTGATAGAGTCAATTTGCTGCTTGATAGTTTTTCCTATATAAGCGAAAGCGGACAGTTTCACCATGCCCCATCCGAGGGACTACGGTTCCTTGCCTTTCTCGAACAGAACAAGTCCTGAGTAGTAGTCGAACACCCAGTTGCCGTCTGTTCCTGCAATCTGTGTAGTGCCGTCCTACTTGTACAGCCTGGCAGTGTAACCGAGAGCCGGACTGCCGGATGCATCCAGCACGTCGGTGGGAGCGATAAAGCCCTGCACCGGTTTGCCGCCGTCGATGATCTGCCATGCCTGGTACTTGTTGTTCACGTTGGAGTCAGCAATGCGGCTGAGAGAGTACTTCTAGTACATCTTCATCACAGCCTGCTACCCGTTCGCGTTCGCCACGTACAGTGCCTTCAGATCATCGAAAGTGGCTCCGACAGGAAGCAGACCGTTCTATGCGCGGACGTCCTATGCGGATACAGTGTGCCCTCCCTTGACCTTGGACTGGAAGACGTACATGTCTTCCTGAACGCCGACCTTGGAGAACGTATGGAAATAGTTGCGGTTGGCAACGAATTTCTAGCTCATTCAAGCACCTCCTTATGCGAACGCAAGGCTTGTGAGAGCCTTGGTGAATGTGTTGTTCATTCCAATGCGGAGGTAAATGACGTCGGAAGCGGCGTCTGCGAATGCGAACTGCAGCTTCGGAGCCTTCACTGTATCTGCGAACACACGTATGCCTCCGTACGACTACGTTTTGGTGATGTCGTACCATGTGGAGCCGTCCTTGGACACTTCAATGGTGAGCTTGGCTGCATCCAGATCGCTCTATGCAAGGTTGCCGAACGTGAACGTGCCTCCGAACTTGGTACCGACAAACGTGAAGCTTCTGATGTAGTACCTGAATCCTGTGAGCCCCGAGTAATCAGGTCCTGCAGGAGTGTACGAGGAGAAGTTCTGCGTCGGATATTTGAGCTGCTTGTGCATCTGCTGCAGACCGTCGTTGGCTGCGAGGCTCTACGTGCTGTCCCAAGGTGTGGCGCAGTCGGCTTTCAGCCTGTAGGTCTAGGTCTTGAAGGACTCGTTGGCCGTGGCATCTGTCGTTCCTGCTGCAAGAGTATCAACAAGAGCTGCGATGGTGTTGCTGGCTACATTACCGGAGGTCGCATACGCATTGGTCGCATTCATGTTCACAGACAGGTTGCCTGCAAGAGACTTGCCTGTTGCGAGAGTGACAGTGGAAGCGAACGCTGTGACGTCGTTCTACTACAGCGTGTAATCCTGCAGATGCGACGCATTGTATGTGTACGTCGTGTAGGAGCCGGACACTGCAACCTTGTTGCCTGTAGTTGCGGCGCGTTTGTTGAGGTTCGCAATCTGCGCGGACGTGACGTTCAGCGTACCGCTGCTGATATAGCTGACACCGGACACCTGAGTCGTATCGTATGAAGAGAATTCAATGGCAGGCGTCGCAACTGTCGGCGTAGTGCCTGCGTTGTAGAACAGCTACTCCATTTCCCATGTGAAGGCGCCCTAGGTTCCGTTGTTGTGCACGATCTTGAAGTGGAAGCGTCCGCCCTATGGAAGGAGCTGCTTCATGTCGAACGTGAACGTCGGCTTGCCCATATTGCCCACAGCTGCAGGCGCATTTGTTTCTGTGCCGTAGCTGGCGATGGAGCATGTGATGCCGGAGTCGCCGGAGGTCGTAACAGTCCCGTCGGATGCAACTGCGAAGGTGGTCTATGCTGCTACACCTGACCAGTCAATGACCTGTGCAGTGAAGGAGCTGTTCTGCTACTAGAAGTGGATATTTCCGGCTGTCGTCACAGTGACGTTCTGCGAAGAAGTCGTGGTTGCGTTGAAGCCTGAGTGCGTGGAACCTGCAGCCCAGTCTCCGATACCCCACGTCTAATCGGCGGGTGTCGTCATGATCATGCTCTTCGCAGTGATGCCGGAGTACGATACAGTACCGTCAGTGACGCCATCCTTGGAGTTGAAGTTGGAGCTGTTCTGGTTCTAGCCGATACGTGCTTTGACAACGCCGTCCGCAGTCTTCTACACTGTAACAGTGCCTGCGAAGTTGATCTAGGTAACTCCCTGCTAGATCATGCCGTTGTTGTACTTGATGTCAATCCCTGTCTTCGGGAGAAGCGCGGTGTCGATCTTTCCTGTTTCCTGATCGATGAGCCCGTCCACCATAGCGAGCTTCGTCTTCGGATACAGCAAGTCCTAGCCACACTTGAGCTGTACATTCTTTTCTGCCATGTTGTATTCCTTATATTATAGGCGAACTAATATAGGGTACCCGTTAATCGTCACTGCGGAATCGCCTCAGGAGGCGTAAATCTGTTGTATTTCGGCGGGGTCAAGCACTCTGTTGTAGATCCTAACATCAGCGATCTGACCCGACCATGCTCCACCAGGTGACGCGCCGACTGTTCCAGACCATGTGGCGAGAGAGAAGTATGTCAAAAGTCCGTCCGGAATCCATGATGTGTTATTCGTTTTCAGCACACCATCGATATACCACTTGATGTTATTTTCAGTGACAGTAAATGCATGATGATACCAGACGTTGTTCGAAATCGAAACAGTGCTTTCCTGCTCATACTTACCGTAGTAAACAGTCGAAGAGGCTTCACGAATATTGATATTGTCTGCCGGACTGTAAATCTGCTTCCACCCAGAACCACCTGTCTTGCGGAACCAAAGCATGATTGTTCTCGGAGACCAGATATCCTCAAACAATCCGGCAGAGTCGAAAGTGAACTTAATTCCTGTACCGTTTGTGGTTACGCAATCCTTGCCGTCGATTTGCCCATAAACAGGCGCGGTGCCCCACGACTCGCCTTGCACCCCTCCAACGATATCAACCAGATCACTGGCAAGAGGCGCGCGGAAGATCAATCCGGAAGGTTCTCCCTGATACAAACTCTGTATGCGTGCCAGAGCGTCCGCGCTGTAGATTCCGCCGACGGTCGGCGTGACGTTGGTGTATGTCAGCCCCTCTGTGGCATCGCTTTCGAAGCTCCACGTTCCGGTGCCGGAGTCGAATACCGCCTTGTAGCCGCTCCATGTCTTCGCGGATGTGTCCACGCTGGCGCACTTGTAATACGTGCACCCGCAGGACAGCGGAGCAAGGGACGAATCGCTTGCTGCGCCGATGATGCCCATGATAGCCTGATATATGGAATCGCTCATGTCTCCTGAGAGACTCTGAAAGACGCCCGAGGGAAGCTTGACTGTGAGCGAGGTTCCGTCCTAGCTGAATATAAGTACAGCGCCCGGCTATACTATGGAGTTCTGAAACTTGCTGCGGTCTGTGATGTGTACATACTGCGGCAAGTCGGTGATCATGTACTACGGAAGACTCATTCTGTCACCTCCGGAAGGTACTGTATAAGTTTCGCAATATAGTTGTAAGTGTCCTTGTGAGGCGTCTACGATCCATAGAACTACAGATTGGTTGTAATGGCGTCGTAGATGGCTTTCATCTACATTGCGACTGTAGCTTTCTAAGCATCCGTCATGTCTGACTGCTGGATTGCAGCCATAATTGTATCCTGAGAGACACTGTAGGAGAGTCCGAGCTGATCGAGGTATGCCTTGTACTGAGTGACGCGGAGTCTGAGAGCCTTGTCGCCCTGTGCATCCTGTGCGTAGAGGTTGGTAAAGTAGATCTGCTAACGCTACAACTTGGTGTACTGACGCACATGGAGTCCAAGCTGTGAGAGCTGCTATGCTGACTTGAGCTTGCCGTTGATGTACAGCGGGATGCGCTGTTGCTGCTCTATGGTAACTGTGCGTGTCACGTAAGGTGTTCTGATGCTGAGCTACTGATTTGTGCTCTAGTCAACGAGGGTCTGTAACACGATATCGCTGTCTGAGTATTCCTAATACATAGTTAAGTCCTTGTTTGATGCCTGCTGTGTTGAGTACTGGCTGTAGCATCACATGTCATAGGTTTCCAGTTCAACAATGGTAGGATAGTTTGCAGCTACGGTAATGGCTGCCAACTTATGGTAGTAGTAGCTCTTGCTGTTCGAGAACGTGAACTCTTTCCACTCATATCCAGTAGTCCATGTCAAGCCTGACGCAGTATACAAGTCTGTCCATGTGCTGCCGTCATCAGAGCCCTGAAGGATGAAAGAGGTGATAGCCTGCTGTGCGATATCACCGGAAGCTGTACCCTGA
>ENA-OZEB01000361-OZEB01000361.1-human-gut-metagenome-genome-assembly--contig:-NODE-361-length-14809-cov-4.919479_pt1 | contig 14809 bp, 10 predicted proteins | sample MGYA00245060_ERZ653593 | MGnify/ENA primary metagenome ERZ653593 (study PRJEB26926, sample SAMN06164989) | human gut metagenome | biome: ENVO:00009003; feature: ENVO:2100002; material: ENVO:00002003... | reverse complement strand
CTACACTTATGCGATCGTCGGCAGCGTCAGATGTGTATAAGAGACAGAAGGACGAGCTGTCATATGTGGACGACGCAAAGGTGACAGGATATGTGGGAGGCTACCCGGTGGTGGAATTTACCATCAACAAAGCCGCCTGGGGACTTGTTAAGGACAAGAAGAAATTTGGAAGGATCGTAAGATCATCAGAGATGGAGGGCGGAATAGAAGTCGGTGTGTCGACATGCTTTTATCAGACGGCATCCCTGGAGTGGGAGCCACCTGTCCTCAGGGTGTGCGGATATCCTGAAGTGATCAACAGAATACTTGGCAAGGTAATGTAAGATTTACCGTGGAATGCCCCGGCGGATACATAAAAATGCATCCGCCGGGGTATTTTATTATACATGTAATGGGTTATGTAAGGAGGACGCATATGAACAGGGAGATACGTACGGATCTTGCGATAGAGCTCAGAGAAAATGTAGCCGACAGGAGAAATATGCCTGGGGTCAAGGTGAAGACGGTGGTGAATGAGGACAGGAGCATCAAGACCACCACCATAACGGTGCTGGATGAGATAGGGGAGAAAAATCTGGGAAAGGCAAAGGGACAATATATAACGATAGAGTGTTCCAAGCTTAAGGAATATGAGGAGTCCATACATGAACCTCTGAGGGCGGAGCTTGAGGGCAGACTCAGGGAGCTCATGGGGCATGCGGGAAATATACTGGTGGTCGGACTTGGCAACAGGCAGGTCACCCCGGATTCCATAGGCCCGCTGGTCATAGACAATCTGTATGTGACAAGGCACCTGGACACTCCGGGAAAGCCAGATCTGGTCATGAGTGCCATATGTCCGGGAGTCATGGCACAGACCGGAATAGAGACTGTGGATATAGTCAGGGGAATATGCGATGAGATAGACGTGGAGATCGTGGTTGCAATAGACGCCTTGGCGGCCAGAAGCAGCAAGAGACTCGGATGCACCATCCAGCTCACGGATACAGGTATAAGCCCCGGCTCCGGTGTCGGCAACAACAGAAAGACACTGAGCTCAGACAACCTTGGCAGACGCGTGATCGCAGTCGGTGTTCCGACAGTCATCTCCGTTCCATCCATCATAGACGATTCGCTGGATGAGGTGGCTGATGCATTTAACGAGACCTACGGGCGCAGGATCATGAGGGAGTTCACGGAGAAGCAGAGATACCAGATAGCGTGCAATCTTCTGGACGAGGATATGGCGGATATGTTCGTGACCCCGAAAAATATAGACGAGCTAGTGCGCCGCATCAGCTTTACGATATCTGAGGCGATAAATGCCATAGCGATGTAGAGAAAAATACAGGGAATCATTTGGCACGTACACTCATATATTTGAATAATGGATAACAGAGGCCATAGCATATTCAAAAGGGGTGGAAATGTATGTCGGACAGAAAGCTTCATACGAAGACTGTGTATATACTTGCGTGGGTGATTCTGGTGTGCGCGGGGATATTGATAAAGACCGGGATAACTGATGATGTGTGGAAGCTGGTGTATAGCGGGATATATGGCAGTTCTTCGGGTGAAACAGGCGAGAGTATATACAGCCCCGGTGCGGCTGAGCCGGATGTGTACTGTTACATGGATTACTGGGAATCTCAGGTCAGGGAGGTGTGCGAGGAGGGCAGGACATACCAGACGGAGGATGCGGATTCCGAAGGTGAGGCATCATCGCAGGCGGAGACTTCAGAGACTTCTGCGCCTGCCAGCACTGAGACCACAGAAGCTGCGCAGAGATCCGCTGATGCCAGGACTGTGTCGGCCATGGCGGATATAATGAGCTCTTATATAGGTATGGACGCAGATACACTCCTTTCATATTGTTATAACGCCACATACCCTAAGTGCGTAAAAAAAGACGAGCTGGATGCGGAAAATCTGCTCGGCAAAGATCTGTCGCTGGATATGGACACGGGCGGATACAAGGTTCTGATATATCACACCCACGGCTCTGAGGCATTTGCGGACTCAAGACCGGGCGAGGTGGACGACACGGTGATAGGACTTGGCAACCGCCTGGCGGAGATACTCATGGATACATATGGCATACCGGTGTACCACGACACCACGGCATATGACATGATGACAGGGGTTCTTGACAGGAACGCTTCCTATGATTATTCGAGGGAAGGTGTGTCACAGATACTTAAGGACAATCCTGAGATAGAGGTCATCATAGATCTCCACAGGGATGGTGTGCCGGATGACACACATCTGGTTACAGATGTGGATGGAAAGCCCACTGCACAGATCATGCTGTTAAATGGCATGTGCCGTGACGAGGATGGCAACGATGTGGACTATTGGAGCAATGACAACAAGGTCGACAACATGGCATTTGCACTTCAGACCTATCTGGCGGGCAGGGCAAATTACGGCGACATGATGCGCAAGATATACATAAGTACGAGCCGGTACAACATGGATCTCATGCCGCACGCCATGCTGGCAGAGATAGGCGCACAGACTAACACGGTGGAGGAGGAATACAACGCCATCGAACCATTTGCCGCAATGCTAGCAAAGGTGCTCCTGAAGTGAGGATTAAGTGGCATATTGGCACTTGCAGTTATATGCTCATACATGTTATATTAACGTCAAATGCGAGTAAGACAAGTATAAGAATAAAAGAGCCTGCACATACAAGGCGCGGGACATAGATAAGGATGTGAAGACATGGAGCATTTAGACCAGTCAAAGATAAGAAATTTCTGTATAATAGCGCATATAGACCACGGTAAATCAACACTTGCCGACAGGATCATAGAGAAGACCGGAACTCTGACCAGCAGGGAGATGCAGAATCAGGTTCTTGACAATATGGATCTTGAGAGGGAGCGTGGAATCACCATCAAGGCACAGTGTGTCAGGATCGTGTACAATGCCAATGATGGACAGGAGTACATATTCAATCTCATAGACACTCCGGGACATGTGGATTTCAATTATGAGGTATCTCGAAGTCTGGCAGCCTGTGAGGGAGCCATACTTGTGGTTGATGCCGCACAGGGCATAGAGGCGCAGACCCTGGCGAATGTATACCTGGCGCTGGATCATGACCTTGATGTCATGCCGGTCATCAACAAGATAGACCTTCCGTCAGCAGATCCAGAGAGGGTCGTGAACGAGATCGAGGATGTAATTGGAATAGAGGCACAGGATGCCCCAAGGATATCGGCAAAGAATGGAATTAATATAGAAGAAGTGCTTGAACAGATCGTGAAGAAGGTGCCGGCACCGCACGGTGACCCTGAGGCTCCACTCAAGGCACTTATATTCGACAGTCTGTATGACTCCTACAAGGGAGTTATCATATTCTGCCGATTATTTGACGGCTGCGTGAAGAAGGGAACCACCATAAGGATGATGGCCACCGGAGCTGAGGCTGAGGTGGTTGAGGTCGGAATATTCGGAGCGGGAAGATTTGTCCCATGTGATGAGCTGTCAGCCGGTATGGTTGGTTACATAACAGCCAGCCTTAAGAATGTACAAGACACCACAGTGGGAGATACAGTCACACAGGCGGACAGGCCATGTGACGAGGCGCTTCCTGGATACAAGAAGGCACAGCCTATGGTATACTGCGGACTCTATCCTGCGGATGGCGCAAAGTATCCGGATCTCAGGGATGCCCTTGAGAAACTTCAGTTAAATGATGCGGCGCTCAGTTTTGAGCCGGAGACATCCATAGCACTGGGCTTTGGTTTCCGATGTGGTTTCCTTGGACTGCTTCACCTTGAGATAGTTCAGGAGCGACTGGAGAGGGAGTTCAATCTTGATCTGGTAACCACAGCGCCAGGCGTTGTATATAAGGTACATACCACAGATGGGAATGTGATAGAGCTCACCAATCCGTCGAATCTGCCGGATCCATCCACCATAGAGTACATGGAGGAGCCATTTGTCGATGCGGAGATCATGGTCACAACAGAGTATGTGGGTGCCATCATGCAGCTCTGCCAGGAGAGACGAGGCGTGTACAAGAGCATGGAGTACATGGAGGAGACAAGAGCGCTTCTCAAGTACGACCTCCCACTGAACGAGATCATATACGATTTCTTTGATGCACTTAAGTCGCGTTCAAGGGGCTATGCTTCATTTGACTATGAGATGAAGGGCTATGTCCGCTCAGAGCTTGTGAAGCTGGACATCCTTATCAATAAGGAAGAGGTCGATGCACTCTCATTTATCATACACAAGGATACAGCGTATGAAAGGGGCAGAAAGATGTGCGAGAAGCTCAAGGACGAGATCCCGAGACATCTGTTCGAGATCCCGATCCAGGCGGCCATAGGCGGCAAGGTAATAGCCCGCGAGACAGTCAAGGCCATGAGAAAGGATGTCCTTGCCAAGTGCTACGGCGGAGATATATCCAGAAAGAGAAAGCTCCTTGAAAAGCAGAAGGAAGGAAAGAAGCGAATGAGACAGGTGGGCAATGTGGAGATACCACAGAAGGCATTTATGTCTGTCCTGAAGCTTGATGAGGAATAGAAAAGACCGGGAACACAGTGACACGGTTATATCAAATAAGAAATAATAGAATCGTAGAAAAGCCGTTAATGAGAGCATTCTGACAGGAGCATTCTTAGTAGCGGCTTTTTTCATGCGGTGACGATATTTGAAATAAAAAGGAAGGATACTAATGATAGATATAATAAATACCGAAAATTCAGATCGGGATTTCGGCGATGCAAATAATGACGAAGTTTTAGAGTCATATGAGAAGAAGCCGCTCAGCATATACATACATATCCCATTCTGTGTGAAGAAATGTGCATACTGCGACTTCCTGTCATTTCCGGTGGGGGCAGCCTGCATGTCGGGATATGGAGTGTACCGTGAGAAATACATCGAAGCCCTGTGCGAGGAGCTGAAAAGCTACTCGTATCTGGCGGAGACCCACAAGGTCAGGACAATATACATAGGAGGCGGAACCCCATCCATACTGGAGCCGGACGAGATCACACTTGTAATGACGACGGTGAGGAAGCTGTTCGATGTCGCAGAGGATGCGGAGATAAGCATAGAGGTAAATCCGGGCACCCTGACCAGCCGTAAGGCAGCAGAATATATAGCAAATGGCATAAACAGGATGAGCATAGGCCTTCAGTCCGCACAGAAAAATGAGCTGGAAGCTCTGGGCAGGATACACAATTATGACCAGTTCCTCGCCGCATTTGACATGGCTAGGGAGGCCGGATTTCGCAATATAAATATAGACCTGATGTCAGACATACCGGGACAGACCATGAGGTCATATCTGGACACCCTTGACAAGGTATTAAGGTGTAAGCCGGAGCACATATCGTCCTACAGCCTCATAGTGGAGGACGGAACTCCTCTGGCAGCAGATGAGAACCTGCTGTCACAGATCCCGGATGAGGACGTGGACAGGCAGATGTACGACATAACAAATAAGCTCTTAGGCACCGGCGGCTACCACAGATACGAGATATCCAATTACGCCAAAGCTGGCTACGAGTGCAGACATAACATAGTCTACTGGACCCTCGGGGAATACATAGGAATCGGAATCGGAGCAGCGTCCTTCCTGTACGGCAGACGCTACACCAACACATCCAGTCTGGAAGACTACATAGACGGCATGGCAAGACACAGGGAGCTCATGACATTCGGAGATCACGTCGCAAATTCGGGTAAGGCAAGAGATATAATAGAACACATGCGCAATGTGGAAGAAGAACTTGACGCAGACAGGCTGATGGAGGAATATATGTTCCTCGGCCTGCGTATGATATCCGGTGTGAGTGCAGAAAAATTCAACGACTACTTTGGACACTCCATCTACGACATATACGGCTCCGTCATAGATAAATACAAGTCCACCGGCCACCTCGAAGACGACCACGGACTGATCCGCCTCACAAAAAAAGGCATCGACGTAAGCAACACGATTCTGGCGGACTTCTTAATAGAATAATACTGGCACGACCGTCCTTCAAAACATAAAAAAAACACAAAAACATTCGTTATTTTGTTGACAAAAGGGGGCGGCAGTGTTAGATTATGTTTAGTGGTTAGCACTCGAATATGTTGAGTGCTAATAAGACTAAAAGCAAAAAGGAATGAGAGTATGGAACTTGACGAGAGAAAAGTCAGAATTCTAAAAGCGATCGTTTCGAATTACCTGGAGACTGGAGAGCCCGTTGGATCGAGAACCATTTCCAAGCTGGCCGACATGAATGTCAGCCCGGCTACCATAAGAAATGAGATGTCAGATCTTGAGGATATGGGTTATATATGCCAGCCACATGCATCGGCAGGAAGAGTTCCAACAGATGCAGGTTACAGGTTTTATGTTGACAGCATCATGGCAGACAGGGATGAAGAGAAAGCAGAGGATCAGACAGAGCGAGAGAATCTGCTGAATAGAGTTGATAAGCTCGAGAAGCTTCTCAAGCAGGTGGCAAAGGTGCTTGCGACTAACACTCAGTACGCAACACTGGTTACGATGCCACAGTACAACAACACAGTAAAGTTCATCCAGTTGTCACAGGTTGATGAGACCACATTGCTGGCGGTCATCATGGTTGATGGCAATATAGTCAAGAATAAGCTGATCAAGACGACGTACAGCCTGAAGAATGAAGATATTTTAAAATTTAATATTCTGCTAAATACCTTCCTTCAGGGCGCGGCACTTCAGGATATCAATCTTGAACTTATACAGACCATGAAGGTTCAGGCAGGTGAATATGCAGAGATCCTTGAGACGATATTCCAGGGAATCATGGAGGCGATCCATGAGGCCGATGATCTCAAGGTTTATACCAGTGGAGCAACGAATGTACTCAAGTACCCTGAGCTGGCGAACACGTCATCCGCAGAGAAGCTGCTCGGAACACTGGAAGACATAGAGGACAAAGAAGAATTTGCAAAACATGTGGAGGATGTGATCCAGCAGGACAGCGACATACAGATCCTGATAGGACAGGAGAACAGCGATGAAAACCTGAAGGACTGCTCCCTTGTAACAGCAACATACAAGATGCCGGAGGGTGCAAAAGGAACGATAGGAATAATCGGACCAAAGAGGATGGATTACAAGAAAGTTGTGAGCATGCTCAAGGAACTCACCGGAGAGCTTGATGACATATTTAACAACAATGGATAGACAGATAAGATTATAACGATGAATAGGAGGATATGTAATGGCTGATAGCAATAACAGTACTGCATCCGACAAGAAGGTTAAGACAGAGCAGACAGCAGCCGAGACCATAGTTGGAGATGCTTCAGCAGAGATAAAGGATGGCGTTGAGTCAGAAGTCAAGGTCGATGAGACCGTTGACGTTCCGGAGGAGCAGGCAGAGGCTGCAAAGCCACAGCATGTTGCAAAGGAGAACAGACGTGGAGGCAAGGCTCTCCGTGAGGAGAACGAGAAGCTCAAGGAACGCTGCAAGGATGCAGAGACAAAGTACACAAGACTTCTTGCGGAGTGTGAGAACATCCGCCAGAGAAATGAAAAAGAGTCAGGCAAATTGTACGACATAGGTGCAAAGGGAGTTCTTGAGAAGCTCCTTCCTGTGGTAGACAATTTTGAGAGAGCAATGGCAGCCATTCCTGATGAGGATAAGGACAGACCATTCGAGTCGGGAGTTGCAAATATATATAAGCAGCTTATGACGTCATTGGAAAGCATAGGTGTAAAGCCTATGGATTGCGCCGGGGAACAGTTTGATCCTACATTCCACAATGCAGTGATGCATGTAGAGGATGACAACTACGAAGAGAATGTAATCGTTGAAGAGATGCAGAAGGGTTACATGTACAAGGATCAGGTGCTCAGATTTAGCATGGTAAAGGTAGCAAATTAAACTTCATAAGAAGGACCCACGGAGTGGGAGATTTCTTAATATTGTAAATTTTTTTTCTAGGAGGAAAAGACAATGGGTAAGATTATAGGTATTGACTTAGGTACAACAAATTCATGTGTAGCAGTTATGGAAGGTGGTAAGCCTGTAGTTATAGCTAACTCAGAGGGTATGAGAACAACACCTTCAGTAGTAGGTTTCCTGAAGACAGGAGAGAGAGTAGTAGGTGAGCCTGCAAAGCGTCAGGCAGTTACAAACGCAGATAAGACAATTTCATCTATCAAGCGTCACATGGGATCAGATTACAGAGTAGAGATAGATGGCAAGAAGTATTCACCACAGGAGATTTCAGCAATGATCCTTCAGAAGCTGAAGTCAGATGCAGAGGGATACTTAGGAGAGAAGGTTACAGAGGCAGTTATCACAGTTCCTGCTTACTTCTCAGATGGACAGAGACAGGCAACAAAGGATGCCGGTAAGATCGCAGGTCTTGATGTAAAGCGTATCATCAACGAGCCTACAGCAGCAGCTCTTTCATATGGTCTTGACAACGAGCAGGAGCAGAGAATCATGGTTTACGATTTAGGTGGTGGTACATTCGATGTATCTATCATTGAGATCGGTGATGGCGTTATCGAGGTTCTTTCCACCGCTGGTAACAACCGTCTTGGTGGTGATGACTTTGATAAGAAGATCACAGACTACATGCTTGCTGAGTTCAAGAGAACAGAGGGCGTAGACTTAAGCAACGACAAGATGGCTCTTCAGAGACTGAAAGAGGCAGCTGAGAAGGCTAAGAAAGAGCTTTCTTCTGCAACAACAACAAACATCAACCTTCCGTTTATCACAGCTACAGCTGAGGGACCGAAGCATTTCGATATGAACCTTACAAGAGCTAAATTTGATGAGCTGACACATGATCTTGTAGAGATGACTGCTGAGCCGGTTCGCCGTGCACTGTCTGATGCAGGTATCACAGCTTCCGAGCTTGGCCAGGTACTTCTGGTTGGTGGTTCTTCCCGTATCCCGGCAGTACAGGATAAGGTAAGACAGTTAACAGGCAAAGAGCCGAGCAAGAACCTGAATCCGGATGAGTGTGTTGCACTTGGTGCTTCCGTACAGGGTGGTAAACTTGCAGGTGATGCAGGTGCCGGTGATATCCTTCTTCTGGATGTTACACCATTATCACTGTCTATCGAGACAATGGGTGGAGTTGCAACACGTCTGATCGAAAGAAATACAACAATCCCTACAAAGAAGAGCCAAATCTTCTCAACAGCAGAAGATAATCAGAGTGCTGTAGATATCAACGTTGTACAGGGTGAGAGACAGTTCGCAAAAGATAACAAATCTTTAGGAAGATTCAGATTAGATGGTATCGCACCTGCAAGACGTGGAGTGCCTCAGATCGAAGTAACATTCGACATCGATGCAAATGGTATCGTAAATGTATCTGCAAAAGACCTGGGAACAGGAAAAGAGCAGCACATCACCATCACCGCAGGCTCTAATATGTCCGACAGCGAGATCGACAAAGCAGTCAAAGAAGCTGCTGAGTTCGAAGCTCAGGATAAGAAACGCAAAGAAGCAATCGACGCAAGAAACGATGCAGACTCTATGGTATTCCAGACCGAGAAAGCAATCGAGGAAGTCGGCGACAAGCTGGATGCAAACGATAAGACAGCAGTAGAAGCTGACCTGAACGCACTGAAAGATCTCATTGCAAAATGCAATCCGGAAGAAATGACCGATGCACAGGTAGCTGATCTGAAAGCAGCTCAGGAAAAACTGATGACAAGCGCTCAGAAACTGTTTGCAAAACTGTATGAGCAGCAGGGCGGAGCAGCAGGCGCTGGTGCCGGAACAGCAGGTGCAGGCCCGGATATGGGAAATGCAGGAGCGGCAGGCGGCCATGACGACGATGTCGTAGACGCTGACTACAAAGAGGTTTAATTTTCGGCATGTCACACTCCGTGAAAATACCGACTGTGAGTTGAAACAATAAGTAAATAAACGCAAAAAGCCCTGTGAGGCGAATGTTTGCAGGGGACGGAAAATACATTCCGCCCCCTGTATTTATGCTGGTATTGCTTTCGGAAAAGTGCTATACTGGAGCGTGCGGAAAAACATTTCTGCAAAGATGAAATTTGTGGAACAGAAATGAAAAGGTGAACATAAATGGCAGAAAAAAGAGATTATTACGAGGTCCTCGGCGTAGACCGCGGAGCGGACGATGCAACATTAAAAAAAGCATACCGTAAACTGGCCAAGAAATACCATCCGGATATGAACCCGGGCGACAAAGAGGCCGAGGCAAAATTTAAAGAGGCGACAGAAGCCTATGGCGTGCTGAGTGATCCGGACAAACGGCGTCAGTACGATCAGTTTGGCCACGCTGCATTTGAAAACGGCGGTGGCGGCGCAGGAGCCGGCGGATTCGGCGGCTTCGACTTTGGCGGCGGAGATATGGGTGATATCTTCGGCGATATTTTCGGCGACCTGTTTGGTGGCGGCGGAAGCAGAAGAAGAGCAAACAATGGACCGATGAAGGGAGCAAACCTCCGCGCTGTTGTCCACATTACGTTTGAGGAAGCTGTTTTCGGATGCCAGAAAGAGCTCGAGATCAACCTGAAGGATACCTGTACAACGTGCCACGGAACCGGCGCAAAACCAGGAACTTCACCAGAGACATGCTCCAAATGTAACGGAACCGGTCAGATTACGTACACACAGCAGACCATGTTCGGCTCTGTGAGAAACGTGACAACGTGTCCGGATTGTAACGGAACCGGAAAGATCATTCGCGATAAATGTACCGCATGCCACGGCACGGGCTATACATCCAGCAGAAAACGCATTCAGGTCAACATTCCGGCCGGAATCGACGATGGACAGAGCATCCGGATCCGTGAAAAAGGTGAGCCGGGTGTAAACGGCGGACCGAGAGGAGATCTGATTGTCGAGGTTCAGGTAACCCGTCATCCGATCTTCCAGAGACAGGATATGAACATTTTCTCCACTGCACCGATTACGTTTGCCCAGGCAGCACTCGGCGGCGATGTGAAGATCAGCACCGTTGACGGAGACGTTCTCTACACTGTAAAACCGGGAACCCAGACCGATACGAAGATCCGTCTGAAGGGAAAAGGTGTTCCGTCCCTTCGCAACAGCAATGTGCGCGGTGATCACTACGTAACACTCGTAGTCCAGACTCCGACGAAACTGAATGAGAAAGCAAAAGAAGCCCTCCGCGCCTTCGACGAAGCCTGCGGAAACCGCCCGGCAGCAGAAGAAAAAGCAGCCAACGGCGAAACTGCAGAGCAGCCGAAGAAGAAAAAAGGCTTTATGGATAAAGTGAAAGAGGCCTTTGAGGACATCGATAAATAAAGAACGGCGGCAAGCCGGAAAAGAAAGAAGAATCTGTGGAAAAAGCAGGTTCTTCTTTCTTTTCTATGAAAGAACCATGAAAATTTGGTGAATTTATACACAGAATGGTCGGATTTTGATATAATGTGGAAAACTTAAGGGGAGAGAAAAGAAAGGAAACGGGGAAAATGAGATTTCGACCATGTATTGATATTCATAACGGAAAAGTAAAACAGATTGTCGGGGGATCGCTGAAAGATCAGGGAAATCAGGCGAGCGAGAATTTTGTCTCGGAGCAGGATGCGTCGTACTATGCGCAGCTGTACGAAGAGCAGGGCATTACGGGCGGCCATGTGATTCTGCTGAACAAGAAAGGTACCGAGTTTTACGAGGAGACGAAGCGCCAGGCATTGCTGGCACTCTCGACGTACCCGGGCGGCCTGCAGGTGGGAGGCGGCATTGATGCGGAGAATGCGTGCGAGTTTCTGACAGCGGGGGCAAGCCATGTGATTGTGACTTCGTATGTGTTCCGCGACGGCCATGTGTTCTATGAAAATCTGGACAAGCTGGTGACGACGGTAGGAAAGCAGCGGCTGACACTGGATTTAAGCTGCCGGAAGCGGGACGGAAAATACTATATCGTGACGGACCGCTGGCAGAAGTTCACGGACGAAGAAGTGACAGAGGAACTGCTGCATCACCTGTCAGAATACTGTGATGAGTTCCTGATCCATGCCGTGGATGTCGAGGGAAAGGCTTCCGGCATTGAGACGGAGCTGGTGGAACTGCTTGCGAAGATGAAAAATTTTCCGGTGACGTACGCCGGCGGCGTGGGAAGTTTTGAAGACCTGGAGCTGCTCAAAAAACTGGGAAACAACCACGTCGATGTGACAATTGGCAGCGCACTGGATCTGTTCGGCGGCAAAATGAAGTTTGAAGACGTACTGGCAGTATGCCGCCGGTAAGCGGAAACGGACGTTCACCCGCGCCATTCGCAAAACCGCGCTTTCAGCGCTCTCCGCTGCTGCGCAGCTCCTTTTTGCTCATAACCAGGCGCTCCCTTTGTATCTTATTCTCGACAGATTTTCATGCGAGCATGAAATCTGTCAAAAATAAGATACAAGTGAACTGTAACAGAAAAAACTCTAAAATATTCATGAATTTTCTAAATACTATTGCAAATAGAGACAACTATTGCTATAATTAGAGTTACTTACAGGGGAAGTGAAAAACCTGTAAAATTTGAGAGCAAAGGGGTTGGGCATAATGAAAATTACCATCAGCGGAAAAAATATTGACGTGACAGAGGGATTAAAAGCCGCGGTCAATGAAAAACTTGGCAAACTGGAGAAATATTTTACGCCTGACACAAATGTCATTGTAACCTTAAGTGTAGAGAAAGAAAGACAGAAAATTGAGGTTACCATTCCGGTTAAAGGAAACATCATCCGTTCCGAGCAGGTAAGCAACGATATGTACGTATCCATCGATCTGGTAGAGGAAGTCATCGAACGCCAGCTTCGCAAATACAAAAACAAAATTGCCGACAAACAGCAGGAAGCAGGAAACTTCCAGAAAGAATATCTGGAGCATGACTATCTGGAGGACGAAGACATCCAGATCATCCGTACGAAAAAATTCGGCATGAAACCAATGTATCCGGAAGATGCCTGCGTACAGATGGAACTTCTTGGACACACCTTCTTCGTATTCCGCAATGCAGAGACCGACGAAGTAAACGTCGTTTACAAGAGAAAGAACAACACCTACGGTCTGATCGAGCCGGAGTGCTGAAAAGTAAATAAAGAATGAACAGTCACCCTGTTTCCAGCTTAGAAAAGCTGTGAAACAGGGTGATTTTTTCGCGGAAAGGGCCGGAAAGTTCGGGAAAAGCCGTAAAAACAGCGGAAAACCGGGGAACGGCACCAAATGTTTACGAAAAATTCATTGTTATCTTGTGCCAGAAGTGGTAGAATAGTACCATATGTTAATATGGCAATTAATAGAGAAAGCAGGAGCAAACATTCTATGAAATTCACAGAAAAACTTTTTGGTACGCACAGTGAGCGCGAGCTGAAACGAATCTATCCAATCGTAGACAAAATCGAAGCTCTCCGCCCGACCATGCAGGCGCTGACCGATGAAGAGCTGCGTGCCAAGACAAAGGAATATAAAGACCGCTACAACGGAGGCGAATCTCTGGATTCCATTCTCCCGGAAGCATTCGCAACCGTCCGCGAGGCAGCAAAACGTTCCCTCGGTATGGAACACCACCGCGTACAGCTGATCGGTGGTATTATCCTCCATCAGGGCCGTATCGCCGAGATGAAAACCGGTGAAGGAAAAACCCTCGTTTCCACCCTTCCGGCTTACCTGAATGCACTGACCGGACGCGGTGTCCACATCGTTACCGTCAACGATTACCTGGCAAACCGAGATGCTGAGTGGATGGGCAAAGTCCACAGATTCCTCGGTTTGACCGTCGGTGTCGTTCTGAACGATATGAAGAACGATGAGCGCCGCCAGCAGTATGCATGCGACATCACCTACATCACCAACAACGAACTTGGTTTCGATTACCTGCGTGACAACATGGTGATCTACAAAGAGCAGCTCGTACAGAGAGAGCTTGCTTACTGTATCATCGACGAGGTCGACTCCGTCCTGATCGACGAGGCAAGAACACCTCTGATTATTTCCGGACAGAGCAGCAAATCCACCAAGCTGTACGAGACCGCAGATATTCTGGCACACCAGATGCAGCGCGGCGAGGCAAGCGGCGAGATGACCAAGATGACCGCGATCATGGGCGAGGAGATCGAGGAGACCGGAGACTTCATCGTCAACGAGAAGGACAAATTCGTTACCCTGACCGATGACGGTGTGAAGAAAGTCGAGAACTTCTTCCATATTGAGAACCTCTCCGATCCGGAGAACCTGGAGATCCAGCACAACGTGATCCTGGCGCTGCGTGCCAATTATCTGATGCACCGCGACAAGGACTACGTAGTCAAAGACGACGAGGTTCTGATCGTCGATGAGTTCACTGGCCGTATCATGCCGGGCCGCCGTTATTCCGATGGTCTGCATCAGGCAATCGAGGCAAAAGAGCACGTAAAAGTAAGAAGAGAGAGCAAGACTCTGGCAACCATCACGTTCCAGAACTTCTTTAACAAATACGAGAAAAAAGCCGGCATGACCGGTACTGCCCTCACCGAGGAGCAGGAGTTCCGTGACATCTACGGCATGGACGTTATCGAGATCCCGACCAACCGCCCGGTCATCCGTGTGGATATGGACGATGCCGTATACATGACGAAAAAAGAGAAATTCCACGCAGTCGTAGAGGAAGTCAAAGAGGCACATGCCGTGAACCAGCCGGTTCTGGTTGGTACCATCACCATTGAGACTTCTGAGCTGATCAGCAAAATGCTTCGCCGCGAGGGAATTCCGCATCAGGTCTTAAATGCGAAGTTCCATGAGCTCGAGGCAGAAATAGTAGCCCATGCCGGCGAGGCAGGAGCCGTTACCATCGCGACCAACATGGCCGGCCGTGGTACCGATATCAAGCTGGATGA
>ENA-OZEB01000347-OZEB01000347.1-human-gut-metagenome-genome-assembly--contig:-NODE-347-length-15121-cov-6.042214_pt1 | contig 15121 bp, 10 predicted proteins | sample MGYA00245060_ERZ653593 | MGnify/ENA primary metagenome ERZ653593 (study PRJEB26926, sample SAMN06164989) | human gut metagenome | biome: ENVO:00009003; feature: ENVO:2100002; material: ENVO:00002003... | reverse complement strand
GTGGAGGATAACATCCAGGACTACCTCTCCGAACTGAAAACCGTTACGGAAGGCAGCTTTTTAGAGGAATTGGACGAATACAACGTGGAAGTCCTGTACCGCAAGGCCCTGGAAAACAGCATTGGATATATGCTCATGGTGCGCTGCGGCCTTGACCCTGCCGGAACCTTTGAGGATGAGGATTTCCGGGATGTGCTGAATTTTAACACGCCGGAAACCCTCAACGCCCTGGGCGTGGCCACCGGCGACATCTCCCAGATGTGCCTTTCCGAGATTTCCCGCACCGTCCTCGCCCTGCAAAGACAGCCCCAAAAAGAGAATCGCACATTTGCAGGCCAGCCGCAAATCCAGTATGCTGTAACTGAACAGAGAAACCAGCCGTCAGAAAGGAGTTTTGAGAATGAACGGGATCACATACACGAGACAGGGCGACTACAACCTGCCGAACCTTCTGCCCCCGCAGGAGCCGGAGGCTCCCTCTGGGAAATACGCATTGCTTCGGAAGAAGTTTCTGAAAGAACACCGCAGGATCACCTACACGAACCTGTTGACCAGCGGGCAGCTCTCCAGCCATCTGGCGGAGATCGAGCAGACGGCCCAGCGCCAGATGGAGCAGATGGTGACACAGATGGCCAAAGAGAACGGCGTGACGGAGGAGCTGAAGGAGCGCGACCCGATGAAGTGGGTAGGGCTGATGAACACGCTGAAAGCGCAGGCCGAGGAAACGATCCTCACGGAACTGGTGTTCAGCTAAATATGTTCGATGCCCCTGCTGGGGCGCAGATGTCCTTCTTCCCCTCAGAGGCAGAACAAATTCAATCCATCGCAGAAGCGGAGAGTGTAACACCCTCCGCTTTTTCTATGTTCATTTCTCAGAATGATATTGACCACATCCTGCGCGCGGGCGGTAATGCGGATGCAGCGCGGATGAAAATTGCTGCGGAATTCTCCAAGCAAAAACCTTTAGAGGATCGCGCGGCATTTCTGAAAGCTCTTTACCACGGCGGCAACGGCCTGATTACGGATAACGGCAGGTTTTCCGCATGGTACGGGGACGATGGTATCCATATTGCAACCGGAGATACCTCTCGCTATCTTCGTTCTGCCCAAGTGATAGGCTGGGCAGATGCGGCGGAGCGTATTGAGGAGCTTCTGGACGGCGGCGCATTTGCCACCAATCTTGAGGTCACGGAAGCCCCGCGCTATGAGCGGCTGGGTATTGCTGTGGATGTCTGGAACCTTTATCACGATTTCTCGGATGAAGCAAAGTCACTGGGGTATCTGTCCTGCTTGGGTAATATCCATAGCACCAGCTTTCCAGAGGAAACGGAGCGTCTGACGGATGATCTGCTGAATCCGGAGTTTCGGGAAAGGCTTCTGGCAGAACACAGAGTATTTCTTGACGCATACCGTGAGAACCGGGAGCTTCTGCGTTTCCATTTCCACCGTCCGCAGGCGCTTCTTACATGTATGGAAGATCTGTCATTGCCGCGCAAAGAATATCACTCCGATATGGCGGCTGTTCCGAAGACGGGCCGGTTTATCACTGAAGATGAAATTGCGGCTTCTCTTGCAAATGGAAGCGGCTTTGAGGGTGGAAAGACCCGCATCCATGAGTTTTTCCAGACTCCGCACACGACAAAAGAGAGCGCTGATTTTCTGAAAAAGGAATACGGCATCGGAGGACGCACCCATGCTGTATCCAGAGAAAGCGGCAGCTATGAAGATCACGGCAGCAAAGGCATTGTGCTGAAAAAGAACGGCTGTGCAGATGTTCAGATGAATTGGAACAAGGTCGCTTCGCGCATCTCGGAGCTGGTTCGGTTGAACCGCTACCTTACGCCGGATGAGCAGGCAGCCTATGACAAGGAAATGGCGCAGGACGCCATGCGGAACGCGGTTTATAACGACTATAACGACGTAAAGGCGGCGCACCCCGATGAAATTGTGCTGTATCAGGTTGGGGACTTCTTCGAGCTGTATGGCGAGGATGCGCGGGCAGTTGCAGATGATCTCAGCCTTGAGCTGACGCGCCGCAATTTGGAGGGAGTAGGCCGTGTTACCATGTGCGGCTTCCCTGCAAAGGATTTGGAGAAATACGTTGAAAAGCTGCGGGAAAAGCATGATGTAACAATTTCGCGCATTGGCGATTCCGGCCATGAACACACGGCATATACGCTTCCGTCCATCGACCACGAGGCAGAACAGGCCATCAATGCTTATGAAGCAGAGTTCGGCGCGGACGGCACGAGGGTGTTCCATGATCCTGCCGCCGATGTGACGCAGCCCACGGTACGGGAGCTGTTTGACGGGTACAAGCTGACCGTTGGCAACGCGCTTTCCAAAGATACGGCTTTTGTCAATGCCTGCCGCAATTCAGACCGCCAGAACGCTTATCTGGAGGGTGCGGACGCTATCCGTCGTATTGTCACGGCATCTGATGATCTCCAGCTTGTCCGCCTGTACTTTGATATGCCCGCGTTCCATAACCGGCTGCATCAGGAGCTTTTGGAGGAACTGTATCCCACGCTGGCAGCGACGGTCGCACCCTCTCCCTATCAGATCACACAGGAGGACATTGACAACGCGCTTCTGGATTGGCACAACAACCTAAAGGGCAAGCAGGAAGTCGCACTATATATGCAGGCGCATGGGCGAGAACGCAGCACCGCCGCATGGCTGGCTGCAAAATATGGCTGGGAAGATAGCAAAACTCCCATGTATATCCATGTAGGAAACGCCGAGCCGGTGACGCTCACATGGGCGCAGGTACAGCGGCGGTTGGCACAGCTCATCCGAGAGAATAAATTTTACGATGAGAATGAGCGACTGCGGTTATTTTCACCTGACCGATACTCCATTCGTCTGCATCCCGGCGAGGGCGGAATTACCGGCATTTGGGATGAGGTGTTGGAACGGTTCTGCGGAGATGGGGAACAAACGCTCCGCTTTGCAGAACAGAATAACGCCATTGCTTACTTGGATGGCATCAAACGGGATATGGGAATTGAGCTATCCCCTCCGGCGTTTACAACACCGCTTGGCTATACTTATCATATTGGAGATCGCATTTCATCCATAGAGTTAGACCACATAGCAGCAGTCGGCGTTATCGCGCGTGTAGATGAAGATCACGTCTGGCACACGTTACCGAACGTACCCGGACAGGAACCTGTCAGCATCGACCGCAATTCCTTTGAACGCTACCTCGACACCAGATATTTCGAGGTTTCTGAACCGGAGCCGCAGCGCATCATTGCGGCACAGCACACAGAACAGCCAACCCCGGAGACGCCGCAAGCGGTTCAAAACCTTATGGGGCAGCGCGTGGAAATTGATGGTAAGCTCTATAATGTTGATTCCGCAGATGAAACTGTCGCGCATCTCAGCGTCGTTTCATCCTCCAGCGAGAGCAATCACGATCCGGAACACAGAACCGAACCGGTTTCTGCTGTTCTCACACGAATTGCAGATCAGGGTCGTGAGCTTGCGCCGAATATTTCGGCATATCAGGCGCTTCGTGCAGAGCATCCCGAAAAGCTCATCGGTGTCCGTGTCGGAGAACGGCTGCTTTTTTATGGCGCGGATGCAGAACGAGCCGCCAGCGCTTTGAATCGCCGCCTGCTGCAACGCGATATTCCCGGTATGGGCGAAACCGCTGTGACCGGCTATGATTTTGGACAATGGGCAAGCGCCGCAAAGCGGCTGCTGGAGCATGGACACAGCTTCGTGTTTGCGCAGCCAAATGAAACCGACAGCTATGATGTTATCAACGAGGCCGACACCAAGGATTACATCCCCATTGGCATGGAGTTAGAGATCGACGGACGGAAGTTTGTCATTGACAGCGTGAATTTCGGCGCAGATGAAGTATCTCTGCGCGATGTGACTTTTCAAAACAGGCAGGGCTTTCCCATCTTCCGCTCTGAACACATTGCGTTTATACGCTCGTTTGTTGAAGAACAGGAACAGGAGCAGCCGCAGCCCATCGCCAAACCCGTCGCGTTCTATCCTGCCGAGAAAACGCACTTGCCCTACAACATAGAAATCCAAACGCTGCACATCCCGGAACCAGAGCATGACCCGCCCTCTGCGGAACCTGTCGAGCCTGAACCACCCGCCATGAGCGAGGAAGAAAGGCTGATTCTGGAGCATGAAGGCCGAGCGGCGCTTTCGGAAATGGGCGAGTTTGTGCCTGATTTTGATGATGCCATCTCGCAGGCCGAGATCGACGAGCCTCCCGCACACCGTCCTGCGGTATCCATCCCCATTGACGGCGAGTGGCAGGGCTTTCCCAGCGTTGCCGCTGCGGAGCAGGCCGCTTACGCTGACTTCAAGGCGGCAAGCCACCGCGACGCGCAGAATTTCCACATCACCGATGATGCCCTCGGCGTCGGCGGCGCAAAAGCAAAGTTTCGGGCAAATATGGCGGCGATCCACCTCCTGCAAGAGCTGGAGTTTGAGGGCTTACAGGCCAGCCCGGAGCAGCAGGAAATCCTCTCCCGCTATGTGGGCTGGGGCGGTTTGGCAGATGCGTTCGATGAGAATAAGCCAAACTGGTCGGACGAGTTTGCAGAGCTGTACGCCACACTTTCCCCGGAGGAATACGCTGCGGCCAGAGCGTCCACGCTGAATGCCCATTACACCAGCCCCACCGTTATCAAGGCGATCTATGAAGCGGTCGGCAATATGGGCTTCCAGAGCGGTAACATTCTGGAGCCGTCTATGGGCGTCGGCAACTTTTTTGGCCTGCTGCCGGAGCAGATGCAGGGCAGCAAGCTCTACGGCGTGGAGCTGGACAGCATCACCGGACGTATTGCCAAGCAGCTTTATCCCAAGGCGGACATTACCATCGCGGGCTTTGAGACAACGGACAGAAAAGACTTCTATGACCTCGCCGTGGGCAACGTCCCGTTCGGACAATATCAGGTAGATGACCGGGCTTATAACAAGCTCGGTTTTTCCATTCACGACTACTTCTTTGCCAAAACCCTCGACCAAGTGCGTCCGGGCGGCGTGATCGCGTTTGTGACCTCCCGCTACACGATGGACAAGCAATCGCCCGAAGTCCGCAGGTACATCGCGCAGCGGGCGGAGCTGCTGGGTGCCATTCGTCTGCCCAACAATGCGTTCCGCGCCAACGCCGGTACGGATGTGGTTTCGGACATTCTCTTTCTCCAAAAGCGTGACCGTCCCATTGAGATCGAACCGGATTGGGTACACCTCGGCCAGAACGAGGATGGCTTTGCCATCAACCGCTATTTTGTTGACCACCCGGAGATGATTTTAGGCAGGCAGACCTCCGAAAGCACCCAATACGGCAAACAGGATTTCACCGTTGTCCCCATTGAGGGGCTGGCGCTTGCAGATCAGCTCCATGATGCCGTGAAAAACATTCGCGGCACCTATCAGGAGGCGGAACTGCCAGAGCTGGGCGAGGGCGAACAGATCGACACGTCTATCCCCGCAGACCCCAATGTGAAAAACTACTCCTACACCGTGGTGGGCGGCGAGGTGTATTACCGGGAAAACAGCCGCATGGTCAAACCGGAGCTGAACGCCACCGCCGCCGAGCGTGTCAAGGGCATGGTCGCGCTGCGGGATTGCGTGAATGAGCTGATTGCCCTGCAAATGGACGAGTACAGCGCAGAAAGCCGGATTCAGGAAGCGCAGACCGAGCTAAACCGCCTCTATGATGCGTTCTCCGCAAAACATGGCCTAATCAATGACCGTGCGAACCGTCTTGCGTTCTCTGACGATTCCTCTTACTACCTCCTGTGTTCACTGGAAGTGCTGGACGACGACGGAAAGCTGGAGCGCAAGGCGGATATGTTCCACAAGCGCACCATCAAGCAGCAGCGCAGCGTAGATTCTGTGGATACCGCCAGCGAAGCCCTTGCTGTCTGCATCGGAGAAAAAGCCTGTGTCGATCTTGACTTCATGTCCTCTCTTATGGGCGGCAGTGAAAAGATTCCACAGATTGTTGAGGATTTGAAGGGCGTCATTTACAAGGAACCCAACAGTGGCCCGTTTGACTTAGAGGACGGCGGCGAGCATTGGGCGAAGGGCTGGCAGACGGCGGACGAATATCTCTCCGGCAACGTCCGGCAGAAGCTCCGCACCGCGCAGCGTGTAGCAGCGCACGACCCATTCTTTGCCGGGAATGTGGATGCCCTGATTGCCGCACAGCCGAAGGACTTGGAGGCCAGTGAAATCGAGGTGCGGCTGGGTGCGACGTGGCTTGACAAGAAGTACATCGAGCAATTCATGTACGAAACCTTTGAAACGCCCCGCTATCTGCGCGGACAGATCGAGATCAGCTATGTCCCGTACACCGCAGAATGGCAGGTTTCCCGCAAGAGCATGGTGCGCTACAACGATGTGGCGGCGTTCACCACCTACGGCACAGACCGCGCCAGCGCCTACCGGCTGCTGGAGGATGCGCTGAACCTCCGCGATATTCGCATCTACGATACCATTGAGGACGCAGACGGACGGGAGCGCCGTGTCCTCAACGCCAAGGAAACCACCCTTGCCGCGCAGAAGCAGCAGCTTATCCGGGATGCGTTCAAGGACTGGATTTGGAAAGACCCGGAGCGGCGCGAAACGCTGGTACGGCAATACAACGAGGAAATGAACAGCACTCGTCCCCGCGAGTATGACGGCAGCCACATCGTTTTCTCCGGTATGAACCCGGAAATCACCCTCCGAGAGCATCAGAAAAACGCCATCGCCCATGTGCTGTACGGCGGGAATACGCTGCTGGCACACGAAGTTGGCGCGGGAAAAACCTTTGAAATGGTAGCCTCTGCGATGGAATCCAAGAGGTTGGGACTGTGCCAGAAATCCATTTTTGTCGTGCCGAACCATCTGACGGAACAGTGGGCATCCGAGTTTCTGCGGCTCTACCCTTCGGCCAACATCCTTGTCACTACCAAGAAAGACTTTGAAACCCACAACCGCAAGAAATTCTGCGCCCGTATCGCCACCGGCGACTATGACGCTGTTATCATCGGCCACTCGCAGTTTGAGCGTATTCCCATCAGCCCGGAGCGGCAGGAGCGGCTCCTTCATCAGCAGATTGAGGAAATCACCGATGGCATTCAGGATACCAAGCTCGCAGGCGGCAACAGCTTTACCATCAAGAGCTTGGAGCGCACGAAAAAGGGGCTGGAGGCGCGGCTGAAAAAGCTGCAAGCCAGCGACCGCAAGGATGATGTGATTTACTTTGAACAGCTCGGCGTAGACAGGATGTTTGTGGACGAGTCGGACAATTATAAAAATCTTTTCCTCTATACGAAGATGCGCAACGTGGCAGGGCTTTCTACCACCGATGCGCAGAAATCCTCGGATATGTTCTCCAAGTGCCGCTACATGGATGAGCTGACCGGTGGGCGCGGCGTGGTGTTTGCCACCGGCACCCCGGTTTCCAACTCCATGACAGAGCTTTACACCATCCAGCGCTATTTGCAGCATGACCGGCTGCAAGAGATGGGTATGGGCCACTTCGATTGCTGGGCAAGCCGCTTTGGTGAAACCACCACCGCGCTGGAGCTTGCCCCGGAGGGCACCGGCTACCGGGCAAGGACGCGCTTTGCAAAGTTTTTCAACTTGCCCGAATTGATGAATCTGTTCAAAGAGGTCGCCGACATCAAAACGGCGGATCAGCTCCACTTGCCCACGCCGGAGGTTGCGTATCACACCATCGCCACCAAACCCACGCAGATCCAGCAGGACATGGTGAAAGCCCTCTCGGAACGAGCGTCCAAGGTACACAGCGGTGCGGTCAGCCCGGATGTGGACAATATGCTCAAAATCACCTCGGACGGACGCAAGCTGGGGCTTGACCAGCGCATCATCAATCCCATGCTCCCCGACGAGGAAACCACCAAGGTCAATCAGTGCGTGGCGAACATTCTCCAATACTGGCGCGACGGCGAGGAGGAAAAACTGACACAGCTTGTGTTTTGCGACATTTCTACGCCAAAGACCACGCCCTCGCAGCGGGCGGCAAAGGCTTCCCCCGGTACGCTGGACAGCCCGGAAATCCATGCGCTGGAGAGCGCGATTTCATTGGAGGAAAGCGCGGAAACGCCGTTCACGGTCTATGAGGATGTGCGCCAAAAGCTCATTGACGCCGGTATGCCCCCGGAACAGATCGCGTTCATCCACGATGCCAATACGGAGGTCAAAAAGCGGGAACTGTTCGCAAAGGTACGCAGCGGTCAGGTGCGCGTCCTGATGGGCAGCACGGCCAAGATGGGCGCGGGAACCAACGTGCAGGATCGTTTGGTCGCACTTCACGATTTGGATTGCCCGTGGCGTCCCCGTGATCTCACGCAGCGAAAAGGCCGCATTGAGCGTCAGGGCAATCAGAACAAGCTCGTTCATGTCTGCCGCTATGTGACCGAAGGGACGTTTGACGCCTACCTCTGGCAGACCGTTGAGAACAAACAGAAATTCATCTCTCAGATCATGACCTCAAAATCCCCGGTTCGCTCCTGTGAGGACGTGGACGCTACAGCGCTGTCCTTTGCGGAGATCAAAGCGCTATGCGCCGGTGATCCCCGCATCAAGGAGCGTATGGATTTGGACATTGAGGTGTCCAAGCTCAAAATTATGAAAGCAGACCACAACAGCAAGCAATTCCGCTTGGAGGACAGTCTGCTGAAATACTTCCCGGAAAAGATAGAGGAACACAAGGGCTTTGTTCGTGGGCTGGATGCGGATATGCAGACCCTCGCGGCGCATCCGCTCCCGGCAGAGGGCTTTGTCGGCATGGAGATTCGCGGCGACCGGCTCACTGATAAGGAAAACGCCGGTGCTGCGTTGCTGGATACCTGCAAGGAGGTCAAGGGCAAAGACCCGGTACAGATCGGCAGCTATCGCGGCTTTACCATGTCCGTTGCTTTTGATTCCATGTGGAAAACGTACACGCTGACGCTGAAAGGCCAGATGACCCATCGCGTTGAACTCGGTTCGGATGCCAGAGGCAACCTTGTCCGCATTGAGAACGCGCTGGATAAAATGCCGGAGCGTTTGCGCAGCGTTCAGGAGCAGCTTGAAAACCTCTATAACCAGCAGGCAGCGGCAAAGGCTGAGGTCGGTAAGCCATTCCCGCAGGAGCAGGAGCTGGCCGCGAAAACGGCGCGGCTCATTGAGTTGGATATGGAGCTGAATCTGGACGGCAAGGGACAGCCACAGCCTGAGCAAGCGATTGCAAAATCGGCGCGGCCTTCCGTTCTGGACAGGTTGAAAGCGCCGCCTGTTCATGGCGCACCGGAAAAGCCCCACAAGAAAGAAATGGAGGCACGATGATGAAAAATATTCCTGTTTACAAGCACACGGCGGCCTACGCCAGAGAGCATGACGAGCTTGCGGCCTACCGTGCATCCAATCAGGTGAACGTAGCCTGCAAGGAAGCTATCGAAGCCACCATCCGCGACCACTACCGGGATAACCGGCTGGATACAGCGGCAGTCGATCAGGTGGTGCAGCAGTTTGGCTATGACCGCGCATTTCATATCCTCGCCATCACCGTCTGTCAAGCGGACTGGGACAGGCGCTATTCTCCCGACAACAGGGCTTGGGCAAACGCCATGTCCATCCCTGCCAATTCCGACGCATGGGGTACTGACCGCAACTGCTATCTGGCCGTCAACAGCCATCCCGGTCTGGTCGATCTGTTTCTCAGCCAGACCCGCAAAGCCTACGCGCAGGAGCAGCAGAAAACCTCTGTCCGGGATATGCTGAAAAAGCTGCCTGAAACAACTTCGCCGAAAATTTCGGCGAAGTCCAAAGCCCCGGAGCGTTGAGCGATGGCAAAGCGCAAACGGGACATTCAGCTTAAATTCCGCGTTACACCGCAGGAGCGGGAAATGATTGAAACGAAGATGGCGCAGTTCGGCACCACCAACATGGCGGCGTATCTCCGCAAGATGGCGATTGACGGATACGTGGTAAAGCTCGATCTCCCGGAGCTGCGGGAGCTGGTGTCCCTGCTTCGGTATTCCAGCAACAACCTCAACCAGCTTACCCGCCGCGCTCACGAAACAGGCCGCATCTATGAGGCCGATTTGGAGGACATTCGGCAAAGTCAGGAACGGATATGGACGGCGGCAGAGAAAATCGTTTCCTCGCTGGCGGCGCTGAAATAAGTCGCAGGGGCGGCGGAATAACCGCCGCCCCTGTTCACACAAAGCAAAAGCCCCGACGCAAAACAGCATCGGAGCTTCTACGGTTCCAGATTATTTTCATCGAATAACGGCGAGGCAAAAAAGCTGCTCAGATCGATCTCCAATCCCTGACAAAGCTCGTGTATGATCCGCAGCTTCATGGATGGGTATGCGCAGTTCACAAGATTACCGATGGTGGACTTCGGTACGCCGCTTTTCATATAAAGCTGATACTGCGTCATGCCGCGCTCCTGCATCAGCTCGACCAAACGCCTGCTGACGGCTTCATTCAACTGCAAGTACCACACCTCCCGTCCCTGTAACTGTACCAACATTATATTTCCCATCTGGAGCAAATTAGTTCAGGTAGCTGTACTAAAGAAGGATTATGTGATATGGTTAGATGTCGGGCAAAAGGCGAAAACTATTCGTATGACTTTGCCGCATCCTTGCAAAACACCGATGAGCAAAGTAATCTAATATCAGAAAGAGATTTGACCGCTTGGAAAGGAGCTGCGGAACGTATGCTGACAAACGAAATTGTGCTGAAGGTATTTTCTGACTACCTCAACCGCGATACGGATTTTGAAGTTGTCCTGACCAGCAAAGGCTACACGGTCATGGGTTTTGACAACCACCGTCAGGACTGGAACACCGTGGACTTTTGCCCTACGCCCGAAGATTTGTTGGATTCTCTGCTGGATGCCTATGAGAATTTCCGCATGATGGAGATTACGGGTGGAGATCGTGATCTGACCGAAAAGGAAGAAGCAAAGCTCGCCAAAGAGCGTGACGCGCTGACCGCACTTTGTGAAAAGGAGGCCGCAAAATGTTCATCCTGAAAATTCTCTTTGCGCCGCTGTCGCTTATCCTGTCCCTGTTCGTTTGGCTGTGCGCGGGGCTGCTGTCCTGTTCCGGCTTCGTGTTCAAGCTGGCAAGCGGACTGCTCTCCCTGCTGGCTTTCGCCGTGCTGATTACCTACTCCGTAAAGAACGGCATCATCCTCCTTGTGCTGGCGTTTCTGATCAGCCCGATGGGACTTCCGATGCTGGCTGTGCAGGGACTTGGCAAGCTGCAAGACGTGAACTCTGCCATGAAAAACTTCATTCATAGTTAAAGTGCAAGCCGGGGCGAACGCCTCGGCTTGCTTTTCTAAAATCCCTGTTTACTTTTTTGCTAATCTCGGATATAATATTAGCAAGAAGGAAGTGATAACATGACCGCCTACGACCGGCTTGATCTGCTTTTTCAGCAAAACAATGGGATCGTCAAAACCGCGCAGGTTTTGGAAATCGGTATTGCCAAGTCCACGTTTTACGCCTACGCTAAGCAGCGCGGCGTGGAGCAGGCAGCGCACGGCGTTTATGTTTCGCCCGACGCATGGACGGACGCCATGTACCTGCTGCACCTTCGCTGTGCGCAGGCCGTATTCTCCCATGAAAGCGCATTGTTTTTCCATGACCTGACCGACCGGGAGCCGAATCCGTATTCCATCACGGTCAAGACCGGCTACAATCCTGCCAGCCTGCAAGCAGACGGCATCAAGGTCTATACCATCAAGAAAGAATTGCATGATGTGGGGATCGTCACGATGAACACGCCCTTTGGCAACCCGGTTCCCGTCTATGATATGGAGCGTACCATCTGCGATCTGATCCGCAGCCGCAGTGGAATCGAGATGCAGACCTTTCAGGATGCACTCAAGCAATACGCAAAACGAAAAGGCAAGGACTTGCGGAAGCTGATGCGCTATGCGCAGATGTTCCGTGTTGAAAAACTGCTTCGGCAGTATTTGGAGGTACTCTTATGATTAAGACTGCACGGCAGCTCAAAGACCTGATACGCAATCTCTCCAAGGACAAATCCGCAGATGCGCAAATCCTAATGCGCAATTACATGATGGAGCGCTTTCTGGAGCGCATTTCTCTTTCGGAATATCGGGACAAGTTCATCCTCAAAGGTGGGATGCTGGTGGCTGCAATGGTCGGCCTTGACGCCCGCTCCACGATGGACATTGACGCGACCGTAAAGGGTGCGACGGTCGGCATCGAGGACGTGGAGAACATGATTGCCTCCATCATCTCCGTACCGGTGGACGATGGCGTGGAGTTCCGGGTGAAGCGCATTTCCGAGATCATGGACGAGGCCGAGTATCCGGGCATCCGTGTCAGCATGGAAACAGAGTTTGACGGTGTGATAACGCCGCTCAAGATCGACATTTCCACCGGCGACGCCATCACGCCCCGCGAAGTGCGGTACAGCTTCAAACTGATGCTGGAGGATCGCTCCATTGAGATTTGGGCGTACAATCTGGAAACCGTTCTGGCCGAGAAGCTGGAAACCGTTGTGTCCCGTGTTACCACCAACACCCGCATGAGAGATTTCTATGATCTGCACATTCTGAGCCAGCTCCACGGCCAGAGCATCGTCCCCGCCGATCTCCGTGCGGCGCTCATTGCAACGGCCAAGAAACGCGGTACAGAGAAGTATCTTGCCGACGCGCCTGCGGCCTTTGATGAAGTCGAGGCCGACTCAAATATGGAAAAGCTGTGGCGGGCTTATCAGAAGAAGTTCTCCTATGCTGCCGACCTGTCGTGGCATACGGTCGTGGAATCCATCCGCAGTCTATATAGATTAGCGCGGGCTGAATAATATGGGAAACGGTAATAAGGTCTGCCCGAACTGCGGCAGAAAGATGAAGCAGCAGTTCATAGGCTTGCAGCATTGCAAATGCGGCATGAGCTGGAAAAAGGACGAAGGCTTTTTCGAACGCACCCCTGATATGATCTTTGCTCTGGAACGACGAACCATTGGAGGAAAGGTAAAACAGGTTCCGATTATCCGCTATCAATCCGATAAATGAAGAATAAAACGGTCTGCTTCGGGTAGCTGTTCATAAAACAGGTTTCACGAAACAAATAATGTGACAGTTGCCAGACAAAGGTTGCTGACAAAGGGGTATGTGCCGTAATGGTACATACCCCTTTAGCTTGGAAGCATTTTTTCATTTACAGACCTGAAAAACAGGGCGCTTAGATAAAGGCAAATGAAATCCGCAAAATATTTTTCGGTCCGGAAAACCAATTACACGAAATCGTGTGCCGCGAAACCGTAAACACAGAACACGGTTTCGGAAAGAGTCTTACGGATTAGAACATAATCCCATGGTTTCACAAAACGGCAAGTGTGTCGATTCGAATAGCGCATCATGCTCGGCTCTCAGAATCGCCCAGAACGGGAATCTTGCTTTTCGCATCTGTCTACACGGACGGTAGACAGAACACAGAAAAATATGCCGTGATAAAGGTTAAAAATCAAGGAATTTCTTCGCTGTAAGCAACGCAGGCGGACTGCCGCTTATGATAATACTCCTTGCAAAGATTCGGCTTTAGCGTATAAATAAGTGTCGATTTCGACGCTTATTTTGAAGTCACCGGAGCGGCGAAAAGGGCCTCTGCTGATACCAGATTGAGTATCAACAGAGGCTCTTTTCACCTGTGCGCCGGGGTTATTCCAGCTCAAACGCACCGGTATACAAACGATAATACACGCCCTTTTGTTCAATCAGCTGATCGTGCGTGCCGCGTTCAATAATGCGGCCCTGGTCAAGCACCATGATCGCATCAGAGTTGCGGACAGTGGACAGACGGTGTGCTATTACAAATACAGTGCGCCCCTGCATGAGGTTATCCATACCCTGCTGGACAAGCGCCTCTGTGCGGGTATCGATAGAGGATGTAGCCTCGTCCAAAACCATAACGGGAGGGTCTGCAACGGCGGCGCGGGCAATGGAAATCAACTGCCGTTGCCCCTGACTGAGTGAGGCGCCATTCTGTGTCAGGACCGTCTGGTATCCATCCGGCAAATTCCGGATAAAGGCATCTGCGTTGCTCAGCTTTGCAGCAGCGATACACTCCTCATCTGTTGCATCCAGCCTTCCGTAACGGATGTTGTCCATGATCGTTCCGGTGAACAGGTTCACATCTTGCAGAACGACTCCCAGACTCCGGCGAAGATCCGGTTTTCTGATCTTACTGATGTTGATGCCGTCATAACGGATCTTTCCGTCGGCTATATCATAAAAGCGGTTGATGAGATTGGTAATCGTTGTCTTGCCGGCACCGGTTGCGCCAACAAAGGCAATCTTCTGCCCCGGTTTTGCGTATAGCTCAATATTGTGCAGCACCAGCTTCTTCTCCGTGTAGCCAAAGTCAACGTCATGAAATTCAATATTACCCCGGAGCTGTGTATAGGTCAGCGTGCCGTCATGGTGCAGATACTTCCACGCAGGGATTCCGGTATGACCGTCCGTTTCTATGTATGCGCCATTCTGTTCAACGACGTGCGTAAGCGTTACATATCCATCGTCCTGCTCAACCGGCTCATCGATCAGCTGGAAAATACGCTCCGCACCGGCAAGGGCCATTGAGATCAGACTGATTTGCTGAGACACCTGAGAAACCGGCATGCAGAAGGTTTTGGAAAGATTCAGAAAGGCAATAATCAGTCCTACTGTGATCGTTTTGGAGCCGTTCAGCGCCAGCAGGCCGCCAATCAGCGCGATCAGGACATATTGCAGATTTCCCAGCTGCATGATAAGGGGCATCAGCACATTGCCATATTTGTTTGCATTGGCCGAATCGCTGCAAAGAGCCTCGTTGCGCTGCCGGAATCCCTCTTTGGCATGCTCTTCATGGCAGAAAACCTTAATGACCTTTTGCCCGTTGATCATCTCTTCAATATATCCGGTGATATTTCCGAGGCTTGTCTGCTGATGGACAAAGTAACGGGCACTGCTGCCGCCGACCACCTTGGTGCTATAAACCATCAGAGCCGTAAAAGCCAGCACTACCAGAGTAAGAGGAACGCTGCTTGCCAGCATGGACGCTAGAATGACAACCTGTCTCTTATACACATCTCCGAGCCCACGAGACGCGTAGTAATCT
>ENA-OZEB01000329-OZEB01000329.1-human-gut-metagenome-genome-assembly--contig:-NODE-329-length-15574-cov-4.842645_pt1 | contig 15574 bp, 10 predicted proteins | sample MGYA00245060_ERZ653593 | MGnify/ENA primary metagenome ERZ653593 (study PRJEB26926, sample SAMN06164989) | human gut metagenome | biome: ENVO:00009003; feature: ENVO:2100002; material: ENVO:00002003... | reverse complement strand
CTACACTTATGCGATCGTCGGCAGCGTCAGATGTGTATAAGAGACAGGTGCTGACACTGATGCCAATGACAGCGTTTGCAGATCCTGAAACGTATGCTGTTAAATTTTACCCCGGAGATCATGGGACCATGACCAAAAACGACCAGATCCCGTTTGTGTATTATGGCATTGACGACGATGTTAACAAGCCATACTACTACAAGCTGAATGTATCCGAAACAGAAACTCTCAGCTTTGCCAGCGGCATAATCAATGTTTTGTCACCAATTCCAGGCTATGAGTTCGCCTACTGGACTGCCGATGCTGCCGTCTACCAGGTCGGCGGTGATACTGCCATTCCGGCCGGTACCGCTCTTTCCTCTGATCAAATACAGAGCAAAATTACCGTGAAAAGTGATGTGACGTTCACAGCTCACTTTAAGCAGATATCTGAATATCCTGACGGATCAGAGATCACCAATGCCACCATTGAAGATGTTAGGTTTAATTATGGGGCTGGCGATACACCTGAGACATCGGCTTTTGTAACAGCAGTAGACTATGAAAAATACGATGTGGCTTATGAATGCTGGCAGCAATTTGAAAACAACGAACCAGTTGCCGCTTGGTATTCTGACAACGGCTCACATGGTTCTTTGCCAAAATTTAAGGAATTTGAAGGCGGCAAAAAATATGTGTATTTCCTTATGCTAAAGCCAAAAGACGGATATTCCTTCAGCAGCGAAACTATAGTTACTGTAAACGGGCAGAAAGTGTCCGCACATTTCGTCGATGGCTTCATGTATGTCCCAGCTGTTAAAACGATCACTGCATCTACGGTGACAGTCATTGACGTGGTGGAGATCAACGACGCCACCATCAACTTCAAGGACGGCGACAAGCCAGTGTTTACAGGCAATGTGCCAGACGGCGCAAACTATGCGCTCCGAGCTGCGTGGTGGGAGCTTGACAGCAAGACCGGTCTGATCTCTACAGAGCCAGAGTGGGGAAGCGAAATTTATGAAAACAAGATCAGCGCTTTTGAAGCCGGAAAGACTTACTATTATGGTGTATATGTGACGGCTGTTGGTTTTGTTGAGAGTGAAAATACCTCTTACATATTCGGACCAGACACTAAGCTTAAGATAAACGGCGAATTTGTGAATTACAAACGCTATGAAAATGATACGAGCGACGGCTCTGACGGCACCTTGTGGGTCATCACTGACCTTACTATGACGCCAAAGGCAAATGATACAAGCTCTGACAGCAGCGATACAAACTCAGACAGCAAAGACACAAGTTCAAATAACAGTGGCACAAGCACAAACAGCAACTCAAATACTGACAGCAAGACCCCTGCCAAGAACAACGCAGGAAGCACAAACCCTAACACAGGCAATAATGTAAGCGGTATACTGCTTACATTCGTTATAGCTGGAAGCGGACTTGTAGTTGCAGGCAGAAAATCACGCAAAAACAAATAACAACATGAGCTGACAAAAAACGGACGTTTCAAAGCGAAACGTCCGTTTTTTTATATCCATATCAAATTTACTTGTTCTGTGCCTTAAAGATAACGCCCGTCACCTTTGGTCCTGCGTTTATTGCAATTGCCGCACCTATCTGGAAACACTCCACAGGTGGATAGCCCACCTTCTTCGTCATAGCCTGTGCCATTTCGTCCCTGACGCTCTCGTCATTGCCGTAAACGATGCAGTAAGGTGTCTGCGGTATCATTTCCTTTACAGTCAGGTCAAGTATCTTTGGCACAATAGCCTTGTCGCCTCTTACCTTTGTTTCTGTAACGATAGCATGGTCATGTATCCTCATGATAGGTCTAAGACCCATTACCTCGCCCACAAAAGCAGCCGCAGACGGAATCCTTCCTGACTTCTTTGCATATTTGAGTGTATATGGTGCAAAGAAAATAACGCAGTTCTTTATCCAGTCCTTCATAAATGCCACGATATCAGCCGCAGGAACGTCCTTTGTGGCTTTCATTGCGCCCTGAACTACTGCATAGCCATACGCTCCTGAGTAGCTCTCGCCGTCTATATTGTATATTGTGAACTTGCCCTTTGCCTCAGGGTGAGCGGAATAAAACTCCTCTGCCGCCATAACAGCGTTGTTATATGTTGCCGAGCCTTTTGAGTTTATGGTAGTGTTTATAACATCAGTATAGCCCTCGCTGTAGAGCTTCTCAAAAGTTTCCTGATATTCAAAAGCTGTTATCTGCGATGTAACAGGTATGCCGTCAAAATCGTCAAGCATTTTGTAGAATTTCTCGTTGTCGAAATCTATCCTTGATGTGTAGCTGTCATCACCCATTGCCACCTTGAAATTCATTATCTGGATATCCAGCTTCTTTTCAAGCTCCTCAGTGATATCGCTCGCTGAGTCGGTAAGAAATTTTATTTTTGCCATAAATTCACCCTCCGTTTTTTTATTTATTTTATTCGTCCCATGTATATTGCGTCAGCTTGCCCTCTCTGCCAAGGTCGGGATAATTCCACTGTCTTAACACCTCATAGCAGGCTATCGCCACTGAGTTTGACAGATTAAGGCTTCTGAGCGTTTTCCTCATTGGTATCCTCACACAGCTTTGTGGATTTTCATAAAGCAGTTTCTCAGGCAGGCCCTTGTCCTCCCTGCCGAAAATTATATACACTTCCCTATCCTGCGGATAATCCACATCTGAGTGTACCATTCTGCCCTTTGTGGTAAAAAAGTAAAACTCACCACTGTTTTTGGAGAAAAAGTCGTCAAGGTCGTCATACTCATGTATCTCCAGCTTATCCCAGTAATCAAGACCTGCACGCTTTAGCTTTTTGTCGCTTATCTCAAAGCCGTAAGGCTTCACAAGATGCAGTGCCGCACCTGTCACTGCACAAGTCCTTGAAATATTGCCTGTGTTCTGCGGTATCTGCGGCTCTACAAGCACGATATTAAGTCTGTTCATCTTCGGTAACACTTCCTGATATCACAAATTCGTATAGTCCCTAAGCTCCTGATAGCTTGTGAGCCAAGGAAGCTGACCCTCCAGCATAAGACCGTCTGTCCATTGGGTCTGGTAGCTGTATGTAGTCTTGACAGTAAGCTCTGTGAACGCTGTGGCTCTGTTCATTGCGATAGGCAGGCTGTCACCCTTGAGAAGTCCTCCAATAAGGACACTTGTGAACATATCTCCCGTTCCTGAATAGTGTGCAGGAACATAATCATTCTTTATTTTCCAAAAGCTGTTATTTTCTTTATCATAGCCTACAGTTGACATTCCGCCGTCTGCAAGATTTACGCTTGTGATAACAACGATCTTTGCGCCCTGCTTTGAAAGCCTTACAAGCCATGATTTTATCTCAGAGCTGCGCATTGAAGCCGTAGGATATTCCTCACCAAGAAGTATAGCCGCCTCTGTGAGGTTAGGCGTGATTATATCCGCCACCTTTACAAGCTCGACCATACGGCTGCAAAGCTCCTTTGTGTAAGTCTTATATGCCTTTCCACCGTCACCCATAACAGGGTCTACGACCTTCAGGGCGTTAGGAAAAGCCTCGAAAAACTCAAGGCAGTGGTCTATCTGCTCGCTTGAAGCTAGAAACCCGCTGTACACACAGTCAAATTTCATATCCATTTTTTTATAGTGTTCCAATGCAGGCTTCATAAAGTCTGTAAGATCTCTCATAACAAACTCGCTGTAGCCCGTGTGTGCCGAAAGCACAGCCGTAGGCACAGGACACACCTGAATACCCATAGCGGAAAGCACAGGTATCACAACTGTTAGCGAACACCGGCCAAGACCTGATATATCCTGAATGGAAACAACCTTTTTACAACCCTGCATAATAAAACCCTCTTAAAAAATACTCATAAGCATTATTATAACATATCCATCAGGATTTTTCAATAGCCCATGGCTTGCCGGCAATATTTTTTTCACTATATTTTTTCATATTGTTCATATCAATATAATATGATTTATGTGCTCTATGAAAAGCAACAAAAAAGCGCCATTTTTCGCACTTTTTAGGCTAGCACCTACAAAATTCATCATGATAATTTGTACAAATTTAGTCTTGCAAAAACGTTTAAAATAGTATATAATATATCTGTTAAAGTAAAGTGATTTTGTTTATAACATCAAACCAAATATCAAAGAAAGAAACAAATGTATGAAAATAAAAAAAGAAATAAACCTCTTTGCGGGAATGTTCACCGCAGAGGAAATATATCGCTATGGTGATATCATACTGCTGTTAGGTCATATAATATATCTTGCGCTGTTTTATCGGTTCGGAGTATACCAAATGGTATATTATAACTATTTCAGCGTAGCATTCTATGCAGTGATGTATTTCCTGCTTCATTTTAAGAAGATAGGCAAAATATCATTTACTTACCTTGTGCTTGGCGAGATAATAGTGCACGCCTGCATGGGTGCTTATTACATAGGCTGGTCAGCAGGATTTACGCAGATAATGCTGTGTATAATACCTATTCCATTTTTCATTGTACAAAACAGGAAAGCGATACCATATATACTTTCGTCCTTTGATGTTGTTGTGTTCATAGTCATGCGTATCATAGTCACAAACAGGGTCGCACCTTACAGCTTTGATACCAACAGAGAGAATATCTTATACATTTACAATACTCTATGCAACTTTATTATAATAATCTATGTATCTTCCATATACATTTTCACAAATGAGCATAACAAGCGTGAAGCAAAAGCACAGAACGAAAAGCTTCAAAAGCTCGCTACTATCGACCCACTCACCCAGCTTTTCAACCGCCGTGCCATGATGGATTTTATCAAAAAGATAGAAAGCAACAGCCGCAGGACAAACAGCGTATATTCTATGTGTTTGGGCGATATTGATGATTTCAAGCACGTTAATGACACATATGGTCACGAAGTCGGTGACAAGGTACTTAGAGCGGTATCAGATGTTATAGCTGGAAACGTGCCTAGCGAGGGCTATGTGTGCCGTTGGGGCGGTGAGGAAATACTATTCGTTGTGCCAAATACAGACACAGAAAGCTGTGAGAAGATAGCAAAGAGCATTTGCCAGAAAATACATGAGTGTACATTTAAGGAAAATTCTCGAAGTTTCAATATATCCATGACTTTTGGAGTTTACTCAGTGACTCCGAACGAAAACTATGACGAAGGTATCTCAAAAGTGGATAAGCTGCTATACAAGGGCAAAAATCAGGGCAAAAACTGCGTTGTATCTAAATAAGATCAAGGCAGCCGTGTAGGAAAAACTCCACGGCTGCCATTTTCATGCCTATTTTGCAGAGAGATATCCTCTCATGTCTACAGAAAGGCGTTCCTCAAGACATATAAGCTCCTTGGCAATGTTCTTGGACTTCTCGTCTGCCGCCTTATAATTGTTGAGATAACCAGACAGGGACTTCACGCCCATATTACAGCCGTCTGTTATAAAATCTGCCACAGCGTCGTCACTGCTCTCTGCCGCAAGCTTGAAATTGGTTTTAAGCCATGCCATGCCCTTTGCCATAGCAGGCGGCTCTTTTCCGCTGTCATGATATGAATTTAAAAGTCCCTGAAGCTTCTCTTGTATCTCCACATGCCCTGCAAGATTTTTCTCTAACGTTCGCTTTAGCTCTCCGTTTGAAGTGTATTTCAGCGAATCCTCAATAGACTGCACGCCCATTTTTATTCCTGCATCGCACTCCCTGAGAAGCTTTATTGTATCCTTTTCTATCATCTAAATTCGCTCCTTTCATAATTGCAAATAGTTTTCCACAAAAATTTCTCTTTATGCCTGCATAAATTCAGCAAAACTATTGAAAAATCTTTAAATTTGTGATATAATTTCTTCATGGCTTATGCCTGAAGTATATAAGGGGGTATTTTAAATGGGAGAACACAAACATTACAAAGAGTCGGGCAAATTCAGCCCAGTTGGAGCAGTGCTCATGGTGCTTGCAACGGCAGTATGCGGCGGACTGCTTTTCTGGCTCTATCTGCTTTTTGAGGGCTGGTGCACTATCATCTATCTCAATGTTATCGCTGCGATAGCGGTGTCATGCGCACTTGGCTTTGTGGGAGGAAAGATAGTCAGAGCATTCAAAATGCGAAACACAGTTGTGGCAGTTGCCTGTGCAGTGGTGGGCTTTTTATTAGCCTCATATTTTAAATGGGCGCTGTATGATTACAACGATCTGAAAAAATATGGCTATGAGCTTATGAGTGAATACACAGCCTATGATTATTATGACGAGCTGAATATGCTTTTCGATGAAAACACAGATGGATTCGGTGATTATTATGACTTTTATCACCAAACCAAGGCATATGATCTTTTCAGCAACGATTCAACAGGCGATTTCACAGACAAGGACATTGCCACGATGCAGAAAAAGTCTGTATGGCAGTTTTTCGAGCTTGACAAGCTTCTTGGCAAGGATAAAAAATCCGCACAGAAAAGCCTTGAAAAGTCATACACCATGAACGCTTATGACTACACTTATGATTACAGAGATTATGATAAAACAGGACTTTTTGACATAATCGCACACCCTTCCGACCTTTGGAATGATATAAAGTCTATCAACAAGGAGGGTCGCTGGTCTTACAAGTCATCACATTCATCAAGAGATAACGGCTCGCTTGTGAACGGCACGATCCTGTGGATAGTATGGGGCAGTGAATTTATCCTTCTGCTGGCTTTCCTTGTGGGCGGTGTGAGAATCAAGTCAAAAGAGCCTTTCATAGAGTCTGAGGACGATTGGGCAGAATACAAAAACCTCAAGGGTGCATACAAATTCATGGTGCCTGAGGACATAAAGTCATTTAAGGTTTCAATGGAGCAAAGCCCTTACACGCTTTTTGATTATCAGACGGCTGTTACTCAATTCCTGCCTACATATATGGTGATAGATTGCTATGTGAGCAAGTCAGGCAATGAGAATTATCTCACAGTTTATCAGCAGACGATCAACCCTAAGAACAAAAATCCTGACACAAAGGTGCTTGTGAAAAACCTCTTTGTTGACGGTGATTTCATGAACAGGCTCTATTCCCTTGCAAATTTTGCTCCGCAAATGCAGGACGTTCAGCAGACACCACAGTAAGGAAAGAATAAAGACATACAATAAAACACGGCTGAAAAAAGTATCAGCCGTGTTTTATTATGCCAATTTTTATATTTTACAGCCAAGCGCCGTAAATAGTTTCCCCTGTAAGCTCACGATATGAGCGCACTCTAAGATCCAGCATATCTGCTCTCGCCTTTGCAATGACCTGTGAAGGTGAATTGTAGTTCACCACTATGGCAGGCTCTCTGTGAGATGTGTGGTCAAGCTTATCCTTGATCGCTTCTGCTACCTCATAGCCCTGTGATTTCATTGTAGGCTTGCCCGTAACGATAGACTTGCGGTTAAGCTCCTGTGGCTTTATGACCATCACATTGTCAGACTTTAGTGTTATGTCAAACTGAAAATCAGCCGAGTCGCAATACTGACCCATGCCTATAACCGTCACCTTTGCAGTTCCAATGTTCACGTTGTCAGAGTAAACTGTTCTGTAATCAACGTCAGGAATAAGCGTTTCTCCGTCTACAAAAACGTCAAATATCTGTGTTCTCTCCTTGCCAGTGTATGACATAGAGCCACGCATATTTGTGGTGCAGCCCACAATAGTGAGCTTTGTTTTTATGCTCATATCCGCACTGTCGCTTCCCTCTTGGACACTGTCAACAGTGTCAAGAAAAGCTTTCACTTTATAAACATATCTTGTTTTTGGAACAAGTCCATAGTCTGTAAATGAAGTGCCGTCTGTTACAGTAGCTATCTGCTCAAACTCTGCGTCCTCAGCGTCGGTCTTTCTGTAAACATAATAGCCGTCAGCCTGCGACACCTCGTCCCATGTTAAAGTGAGCTTATCAGAGCAGATATCCTGCGACTTTACGTTATCAGGTGCGTTCAGAAGCACTGCCGCACTGCCTGTGACGTAAACATCGCCCTTGCTGTTGTCAGCAAAGCTGTTTCCGCTTATTTTAACCTGAGATTTTTTATTAGCTTTTATTCCGTAGCCTTTATTTTTATTGCAGGTGTTGTTGAAAAACTCCACAGAAGCGCTGTTGTCAGCCATAAGACCGCTAAGACCGTTTTCTTCAAGGACATTGTCAGAAACCTTACCGCTTCCGCCAGTGAATATAAGTCCGTGATTTTTAGACTTCTTAACAGTGTTTTTTCTCACATCTGCCTTAGCTTCTTTGGTTATCTTTATGCCGTTGGAGCCTGCGGAGGTTATAGTATTGCCTGATATGGTATTTTTATCAGAACCGCCTGAAACATAAACTCCCGACACGCCTGGCTTTTTAATGGTATTTGAGCTTACCTCATTGCCTGAACCACCGCTTATATAAACGCTGTTCTGCTTTGTGCCTGTAAGCTTATTTTTGGTCACAGTCACCTGTGACGATTCACTGAGCCATATAAGATCCATGGAATAATTATATCTGTCATAGTCATAGCTTATATCGTTAGAACCTATGAAAATTCCCGAAACGTCCGTGAGCCTTACTGCCGAACCAGCTGTTTTTATAGTGTTGTCTACTATCTTCACACCCTTTACAGTGTAATTGTAATCAGGGTGTGAGTATGACTTTTCAAGCTTCTTGCCGAATATCTGGATAGCATACGGCTGGGGATAATAATATGTACCCACTACAGTTATGTCGTTGTTTCTTATTATGGTGTTGGCATTATCGTCAAGACGATCCTTTATGCCTGCATATCCTGAATTAGGCACATGGAAATTTGCATTTTCATAATCGGTCATGTACTTGAAATCTATGGCACAGCCAACGTTTTTCATAGTATTGTTTTCGATTATACATTTTTTATGATTAATAAGTACGATAGCTGTTCCGCTCATATTATAAAATGAGTTGCCTGATATAAGTGTATTAGTATAATATACACCAAGACAAGCTGAATGTGAGCCAAGACCTCTTATAAGGTCATGGAATTTGTTGTTCTTTATTACAGCATTGTCGCAAGGGGTATCATCAAAAGGCTCATACGCCGGGAAAACATCACTGTTACTTATGGTATCCAGCTGTATAGCCTCTTTCTGAAATGTTCCCGTATAACCATGAAAATCACAATCCTCGATAGTGATGCCCTTTACACCGCCTATCTCAACATGATGACCATTGTAATTGTTTTTTATCTCAACGTTCTTTATCCAAAGGTTTTTCATGTGACCAAATCTCATATTAGAAAATGGTCTTGAAGTAGGCGAAGGGTTGCCGTCCCAACAGCCTCCTTCGATAACGATATTTCTCTCGCTGCCATATCCGCCCGCACCATTTGCCTGAGCGTTCTTTATCATACAGCCCTTGTCAAAATTTCTGACAATAGTCGCTCCGTCCTCAAGATACAGCCAAGTGTTTGAATATATCTCCAAAAGCTTGTCTATCCTGTATTTTCCTTTCGGCACAACGACCTTTATCTGCACAGAGTTGGAGCCGTTGTCAATGGCATAGTCAAGGGCTTTCTGTATCGCCTTTGAGGAGTCTTTCTTTCCCTTTTTGTCTGCGCCGAAGTCAACAACATTCACTTCAAGCGCTCCCGAATATCCGCTTATTTCCGCTCCACTGGCTTTTGTGCCGGTGATAGTGGAATAATCATAAGCAAAGCACCTTACTGTCATAAGCATAATGGCGAATAAACACGCCGCTGCAGAGGCAATAAAGGTGCGAGTTATCTTTGTCAATTCTCATCTGTCCTTTCGTTGTCTTAGGGTTATCGCTGCTCTCTTTTTGTTCTTTTTATCTTTTTAGCAGAACATATTTTACACATATTCAATTATACCAAATCATGCCCCGTTTGTCAACCGAAAAACGTCAAAAAGACCAAAGCAATAACTCACAAAGTCAACACATGATACTTGTGCGTTATCACAACAAAAAAACTGCGGCGAAAAATTTCACTGCAGTTTTTAACAAATATGCCTTTTTATCCTAGTGCCACATCAAGTATCATCATAAGCAAGAAGCCTAGCATTACGCCAACTGTTCCCATGTGACCTTCCCCCAGATGTGCTTCGGGGATAAGCTCCTCCACCACCACATAGAGCATTGCTCCTGCGGCAAAGGCAAGAAGCCACGGAAGAAGCGGTTGGATAGCACCTGCGGCAAGAACGGTGAGAAGTCCGAAAACAGGCTCAACAATTCCTGAGAGAGTGCCAAGGCCGAATGCTTTCGCCCTGCTCATGCCCGATTGCCTCAGCGGCAGTGCGATAGCCGCACCCTCCGGAAAGTTCTGTATTCCCATGCCTATGGCAAGTGCGATAGCAGAAGCCAGCAGTACCGAGCTGTCATTATGTGCCGCCAGTGCAAAGGCAAGACCTACTGCCATGCCCTCCGGGATATTGTGCAGTGTGATAGCGAAAATAAGCATTCCCGAACGCTTTAGCCCCCTGCGAACACCCTCTTCCCTTCCAGGCTCAGGTAAAAAATAAGGCATTGCCTTGTCAAGCCCCATAAGAAACAGCACGCCTAGCGCAAAGCCGCCTGCGGCAGGTATCCAGCCTATCCTGCCGAGAGCTTCCGCCTCGTTTATGGCAGGGATAAGCAAGCTCCACACGCTTGCGGCTATCATAACACCTGCGGCAAAGCCTAAAAAGGCTTTCTGCACCTTTTCGCTCTGCCCCTCTTTTCTCATGAAAAAGACCACAGCCGCACCTAACGTCGTCATAGAGAATGTAAAGCCCGTGCCTGCCGCAGCCCAAAGTAGACCATTCATACTATTATGTTTCCTTTCAGACAGTATTATGTCAGATACAATGACATATCTTAGTCTATGAAAAGCCTTTACGCTGTGTGAAAAAGCCTCTGCCGACAAAATACATTAAATTTGTCTGAGATTTTCAGAATATGACCCGTCCCAAGTGAATATAATGTTCTCAGCAGGGCATTACAAGCCCTTTACGATCGTATGATCAGTTTATTTTTAGGAGGAAACAGACAAGATGAACACTATGGATCTTAAGCTTAACAGAGAGATGCTGTCAATGACACGGACTATCCTTGACGCCTCCTGCGAGCAGGCTGTGGAAAAGGATTTTCTGCTGCCCGACTATTATCCCGATATTTTCAGGGTACTAAAATGCGTTATCATGCCAACAGTACAGAGCCATTCCATAAACGGCGGAAAGCTCAGCTTTGACATGGCAGTGCTCATAAGAGTGCTTTACATCAGCCAGAATGACAAGCGGATAAACTGCATCGAACAGAAAATGAACTACACAAAGTCTTTCGACCTGCAAGGGGATTGCGGCGACCCTATGATATGGCTCACGCCAAAATGCGATTATGTCAACTGCCGTGTGGTAAATCAGCGCAGACTTGATATCAGGGGTGCTGTGACTATCCACGCAAAGGTGACGGGCGAAGTAACTGTGCCTATAGTCACAGACGCATTCGGCTGCGGCATTCAGCTTAAAAAAGTTGCTGTTACATACCCTGCAAAACGTCTTACCGCTGCAAAGCGTATCACACTAATAGAGGAATTGCAGCTTTCTGCGGCAAAAGCCCCTGTTGGCACTATCCTGCGGACAGATTGCCGCATTATCCCACAGGAACACAAAATGATAGCAGGCAAGCTTGTGACAAAGGGCGACGCTGAGATAATGATGCTTTACTCCTGCGTAACTACCGATGGAGAAGAAACCGCTGAAACAATGCGGTTTACTCTGCCGTTCTCACAGATAATCGACATAGACGGCATTGACGATACTTTCACCGCAGACGTGAGGATAACCCCTGCGGGGTGTGATATCATACCAAAGTCTGACGATTCCGGCACACTTGAATGTGAGCTTGTGCTTCTTGTGAACTGCGTTGCCAAAAAGCTTTCCACCTGTGAGATCGTCACAGACGCATATTCCACCTGCTTTGAGTGCGAGGCTGAAAGGTGTGAAAGCAAGCTTGACAGCGAAAGCATAAAGTTATCTGACAGCCACAGTGTTACTGCAAAGCTTTCCTGCCAGGAGGGCGAGATACGCTGTGTTCACGACAGTTGGGCGACCCTTTCCAATGTGACATCAAGGCTTGACGAGGAAAAGAAAGCCTTTATCATCTCAGGAAGCGTGACGTTCTGTATTATCGGCAGGAACGAGGACGGCACTCCCCTTTATCTTGAAAACGATTCGCCTTTTGAGCATGAGATACCCATTCCGGAGAATGTCAATGGTGAGATATCCATATCCCCTGACCTGTGCATAGAAAACTGCACATACTATCTTGCAGACGAAACAACAGCGGAGCTTAAAGCCGATATCAAGATAGGCGGCGAAATGACTATTCAACAGACAGGGACTATGATATCAGAGCTTAGGGTACTCACAGATAAGCCGAAAGAGAAAAATGACAAATACGCTCTGAAAATATGCTACTGCAATGAGAGCGACGATATCTGGGAGATAGCGAAAAAGTATTCAACTTCCATAACAGCCATACTTGAAGAAAACGAGCTTACCGACGATAAAATATCAAAACAGGGAATGTTGCTTATCCCATTAATGAACTAGGAGGACAGACACATGAAAAACGATATTTACACCGACATTGCCACACGGACGGGGGGCGATATCTATATAGGCGTGGTAGGTCCTGTCCGCACGGGAAAATCCACCTTTATAAAGCAGTTCATGGAGCAGTTCGTTATACCGAACATTGAAAGCGACTACCGCAAGGAGCGTGCCATTGACGAGCTGCCCCAGTCCTCCGCAGGCAAGACTATCATGACCACCGAGCCTAAGTTCATTCCTGAGGAAGCTGTGAACATCACCCTAGAGGGCGGAGCAAGCTTCAACGTGCGAATGATAGACTGTGTGGGCTACATAATCCCAAGCGCCATAGGCTACATAGAGAATGAAGCCCCGAGAATGGTGGTCACACCGTGGTTTGACACGGAAGTACCTTTCAACATGGCGGCTGAGGTGGGAACGCAAAAGGTCATAACAGAACATTCCACCATAGGTCTTGTGGTGACAACAGACGGAAGTATCACTGACCTGCCCCGTGAAGAATACGAGGAATGTGAGGAGCGTATAATCGACGAGCTGAAGCAGATAGGCAAGCCGTTTGTGGTGCTTATGAACACCACTGAGCCTTACTCTCAGCAGACAAAAGACCTTTGCGAACAGCTTTCCGACAAATACGGCACTACAGTTATGCCTATAAACTGTTTGGAGCTTTCGGAAAAAGAGATAAAAGAGATCTTGACGCTCTTGCTCTACTCTTTCCCTGTAAAAGAAATAAACATCTCTATGCCCTCATGGATAAACTCTCTTGACAAGGGTCACTGGCTGAAAGAAGCGGTTTTCGGACACATCAAGGAAGCGGCTTCGGCTGTGACAAATCTTCGTGACATTTCAGACTGTGCCGAAAAGATATGCTGCTGTGAGCAGGTATCATCTGGTTCGGTGGCTGAGATAGACCTTGGAAAAGGCTCGGCAGTCATAAAGGTGGAGCTTGACCCTGCACTGTTTTTCAGGATAATAGGCGAAGCCACAGGGCTTGAGATAAAGGACGAAAACGACCTTATGCCGAGGATTTTGGAGCTTGTGAAGATAAAAGAACGTTTCTCGAAATTCAGCTCTGCCCTTGATGAAATGGAGAAAACAGGCTACGGAATCGTTATGCCTGAAATGAACGAGCTGACCCTTGATGAGCCTGAGATAATAAAGCAGGGTGGAAAATACGGCGTAAGGCTCAAAGCCGCTGCACCAGCCATTCACCTGCTGAAAACCACTATCAACACCGAGGTAGCACCTATCGTCGGCTCGGAAAAGCAATCTGAGGAGCTTGTGCTTTATATGCTCAACGATTTTGAGGAATCACCTGAAAAGATATGGGAGTCAAACATTTTCGGCAAGTCACTCCACGAGCTTGTGAGCGAGGGTCTGCACACAAAGCTTTCAAAGCTTCCTGAGGACGCACGCATGAAGATAAAGGAAACTATCGAGCGCATGATAAACGAGGGCTGTTCGGGACTTATCTGTTTTATTCTCTAAGAGTTTCATAAATGAAAATAAACTGATCCACCAAAAAAAGCGTTACACTGTGAAAAGTGCAACGCTTTTTATCTTGTATAAAGTGTTAATTTACGCCCTCTGCAAAGCTGATCGGCACACCGAAAAGCACGCCTGCGTTAGGCTGTGAAAGGTCGCCTGTAACGTCAGTTATCGCCTTTCTTGCAACATCTACCTGATCGTCTGCAACGACAACGAAAATGGTCTTGCCCTTCTGTGCAGCGTCCTCACCGCTGAGAATAGATCTCAGAACGCCGATCATAGGCAGATTATCCATTGTAGAAATAGATTTCGCCATTCCCACGCTGTCAATGACCGTTCCGCCCCTTATGCCTGCCTGTGCCAGCGAACGCATGATTTCGTCTACTAACTCGATTCTCTTGATAACCAAAAACAATAACTGCATTTTGATCCGTCCTTTCATCTCTTATTTCCTGAATGACGCAGCCACCCAGTCTTCTTTTTCTCTTATCTCAATAAGCTCAAAGCCCTCTGCTTTAAGCCTGTCAAGCACCTCGTCTTTTCTCTGGTCGATTATACCTGAAACTATGAGCGTTCCGCCGTCTTTGATAAATCCGCCGAAAATCCCGCTCATGCCTATAAGAACATCTGCCACGATATTTGCACAAAGCAGGTCATAGCCTATGCCTATCTGCTCCACCAGAGCCTTATCGTCTATGATATTTCCGCAGTAAGCTGTATACTTTTCTGCGCTTATATGGTTTTTCTCTGCATTTTCCTTTGCTATCTTAACAGAATTTTCGTCAACGTCCACCGCTGTTGCACTTTCAGCACCAAGGAGCAATGCACCGATAGAAAGTATTCCGCTTCCGCACCCAAGGTCAAGTATCCTGTCGCCCTCATGGAGATTTTTCTCCACAAGCTCCAGGCAAAGCTGGGTTGTGTTATGCTGACCTGTGCCGAAAGATGAGGCAGGGTCTATTTCCAGTATCTTTCTCTTTTCGCCCTCAGCGACCTTTTCCCATGACGGCTTTATAAGAAGCTTTTCGCCAACGCAAAGGGGCTTGAAATACTGCTTCCAGTTGTTCGCCCAATCCTCTTCCTTGACGTTTTTAAGCTCATATTCAAGCCTGCCGAACTCATTGTTCACGTCACGCTTTTTGAGCGCTTTAAGCTCCAGCTTCATAGCTTCAAGATTTTCAAGACCCTGAGCGTTCTCAGGGAGATAAACTGTCACCGTAGTTTCACAGTTTTTTAGTCCCATAAGGTCATCATCTATATAATCCCAGTTGCCGTCCTTATCATCAAGAAAGTCCTGAAAATCCTTTGCGTCCTTGATAACAAAGCCGTTTATACCCATTCCAAGCAGACTTCCCGTTACTGCTTCGATGCCTTCTGTTGTGGTATATATATCCATTTCAACCCAATTCATAATATCAATTCCTTTCGATAATATCTTATTATAACACATTTTTGCGATTTTGTAAAGCTTTTTGACTATGATTTATCTGTCTCTTATACACATCTGACGCTGCCGACGATCGCATAAGTGTAGAT
>ENA-OZEB01000327-OZEB01000327.1-human-gut-metagenome-genome-assembly--contig:-NODE-327-length-15617-cov-5.300797_pt1 | contig 15617 bp, 7 predicted proteins | sample MGYA00245060_ERZ653593 | MGnify/ENA primary metagenome ERZ653593 (study PRJEB26926, sample SAMN06164989) | human gut metagenome | biome: ENVO:00009003; feature: ENVO:2100002; material: ENVO:00002003... | reverse complement strand
GAGGGAGGCAACTAGTCGTGAGTAATGTTATTGACGAAAGAGTATTATCAATGAAGTTTGACAACAAACAATTTGAGTCTGGTGTTGCTACTTCAATGAATACTTTGGATAGATTAAAATCTAAACTTAACCTTAAAGGAGCTGCAGATGGACTAAAAAATGTTTCTTCAGCAGTTAAGAATGTGGACTTCTCTCCAATGTCTACTGGACTTGAGACTGTACAAGCAAAATTCTCTGCAATGGAAGTTGTGGCAATGACAGCTATTTACAGAATTACAAATTCAGTAATGAACATGGGAAAAAAGTTAGTTTCTGCTGTAACTATTACCCCAATTAAAGATGGTTTTAAAGAATATGAGACACAAATGAATGCAGTGCAGACTATTTTGGCCAATACTCAAAAAGAGGGTACAAACGTCAAAATAGTAAACTCTGCATTAGATGAATTGAATCACTACGCTGATAAGACTATTTATAACTTTACAGAGATGACTCGTAATATTGGTACATTTACTGCAGCAGGTGTAAAACTAAATGCATCAGTATCTGCTATTAAAGGAATAGCGAACTTAGCAGCAGTTTCTGGTTCAACATCACAACAGGCATCAACTGCAATGTATCAGTTATCACAAGCATTGGCCTCTGGAACAATTCGATTAATGGACTGGAACTCTGTAGTAAATGCAGGAATGGGTGGTCAAGTATTCCAAGATGCATTAACTAGAACTTCTGAGCATTTACAAACAGGAGCAAAAGCAGCTATTGCAGCAAAAGGATCATTCCGTGAATCTTTACAAACAGGATGGCTAACCGCAGAAGTATTAACTCAAACTTTAGATCAGTTTGCTACAGCTGCAGATACTCAAGAAGAATATGAAGCAGCAGTCAAGAAATTTGTTGAACAAGGTTATAGCCAAGAAGAAGCAAAACAGATGGCAGATTTGGCCAAGACAGCCGGTGATGCTGCAACTAAGGTTAAGACATTCTCCCAGTTAATTGATACTTTAAAAGAAGCATTAGGTTCTGGATGGACTGAAACTTGGAGAACCATTATTGGTGACTTTGAAGAAGCTAGAACAATGTGGACATCAGTTAGCAAAGTATTAAATGATATGATCACTGATAGTGCAGAAGCACGAAACAAAGTGGTTCATGAATGGGCTGATTTAGGTGGTCGTACTAAATTGATAGAATCATTTAGTAATATTTTTAAAGGATTAGTTAGTATTATCACTCCTATCAAAGAAGCTTTTAGGGATATATTCCCACCTGTTACTGCCAAACAATTATTAAATTTGACAGAAGGATTCGAAAAACTTACATCAAAGTTAAAAATTAGTGATGAAACTGCTGATAAATTAAAAAGAACTTTTAAAGGTTTATTTTCAGTTATTGACATGGCTAAGAAAGGACTTGAATTGGTCGGCGGTGCTATTAGTAAGGTATTTACTTCTGGTGCTTTTGGTAGTGTAATTGATATTGTTCTAAGTTTAACATCAGCAATAGGAGATATGTTTACATCTTTAAATAATGGATTCACTACATCAAATATTGCTGGAAGTTTAGGCAAGATGGTTACAGATATTGCTGGAGTATTAAAAGGTGCTGCATCTCAAATCGGTAATTTTAGTGACTTGTTGTCTCAAGCAGGTCAAGGTATTTCCAATGTATTGAATGGCATTTGGAATAGTATTACTAAAGTGTTTGGATGGATTGCTAATAATGTTTCTATTGGAGATATTTTTGCAGGACTTATTGGTGGAGGAATATTCAGAAGTATACAGAGTTTTACTGACCTATTTGATAGTATTACAGATACTATTGACAGTATATTCGGAGGAGAAGGTAAAACGCCAAGATTAGCTAAAAAAATTTCAGCATTCTTTGGGGAAATTAGTAATGCATTAAGAGCGTTTACTGTTGGTGTTAATGTATCTTCATTAGTTGCTATTGCAGCTGCACTTGGAATCTTAGCAGCTTCTTTAAGAAGTATTGCTGCCTTGGATGCTGCAGATATTACTAAATCAGTAATTGCTATTGGTGCAATGTTCTTAATGCTAAATAGGTCTTTTAAATTTATTTCTAATGCAATTGCTTCATTTAAAGGAACAGGCTTAGTTAAAGCTGGTATCTCAGTTATGGCATTAGCTAAAGCAATTGATATTTTAGCAAGTGCTATGCAGAAATTAGCTAAAATTGACGAATATAATTTAGCCAAGTCATTAATAGCATTGGCAATATCAATGAAAATTTTAACCAAAGGATTTGAAGCTATTAGTATGGCACCAATTCCTATTTCTACTAGTATTGCAATTATTGCTTTGGCAGAAGCGTGTAAGATGTTAGGAGATGCTTTGCAAAAATTCTCAGGATTATCTTGGGAAGGAATAGCAAAAGGTCTTATTGGCATGGGTGGAGCTCTGGCCGAGTTAACTATTGTTATGAAAGCTTTAGGAAAAACTAGTGGATTTAAATCATTAGCTGGAGCAGTATCAATACTAATAGCGGTTCAATCCCTAGATGAAATTGCAGAAGCCCTAGCAAGTATAGGAAAATTATCTTGGAAAACAATTAGTCAAGGGTTAGTTGGAATGGGCTATGCTTTAGCCGAACTTTCAATTGCAGTTGGAGCCCTTGGCAAAATAGCAGGTTTCTCTGGAATAATCGGATCAGTATCAATATTAATAGCGGTTCAATCTCTAGACGAAATAGCAAATGCTTTAAGTGAAATTGGAAGTATGGCATGGGACGACATTAGCGAAGGTTTAACTGGAATGGGGTATGCCTTAGCTGAAGTGTCTATAGCCGCCGGAACTTTGGGTAATTTGTCTGGACTATCTGGTTTAGTAGGAGCTGCCACTATTGTCCTAGCGGTACAATCTCTAGACGAAATTGCAAATGCATTACAACAAATTGGAGGCATGCCTTGGGATGACATCAGTAAAGGTGTTGTTGGAATGGGTTATGTACTTGGTGAAGTTGCAATAGCTTCTGGTGCGTTAGGTAAACTTACAGGGCTATCTGGTTTAATTGGAGCAGGCTCAATACTGTTAGCAGTTCAAGGACTTGGTGATATTGCAGATGCTCTTCAGACAATTGGAACAATGGAATGGGATGATATTAGTAAAGGTGTTGTTGGCTTGGGCTATGTATTAAGCGAGCTATCTTTATCATCTGGATTACTCGGGTCATTAACTGGATTCCTTGGACTTCTTGGAGCAGGTACAATTACTTTAGCGTCTCAAGGTTTAGGCGAGATAGCCGATGCATTACAAAAGTTTGGCTCAATGTCATGGGATGAAATTCAAAATGGAATTCATGCTATGGAAGAAGCATTGGGAACTATTGCACTAGGAAGTTTTTTAAACTCTTTATCTGGTTTAGGAGCAGATGCAATTGCAAAAGTAGCAAAACCATTAGGAGATTTAGCAGATTCTGTAGCCAAATGGTCTAATGTAAAAATACCAGATCACTTTGAAAGTGCATTGACTGGCCTAGCAAATGGTGTTATGGAGTTTACATTAAGTGGTTTGGGTGGTACAGCTATTGCAACCATAGCAAAACCACTAGGTGACTTGGCTGATTCATTAGCAAAATGGTCTGGAGTTACTGTACCTGAAAACCTTGGAACACAAATTGGCAGTCTAGCAGGTGGAATCAATAAATTCTGGGCAAGTGGAATGGGTGCAGATGCCTTAGCTACATTTGCAAAACCACTAGGTGACTTGGCTGATTCATTAGCAAAATGGTCTGGAGTTACAATTCCACAAGGTATTGGAGAGACATTTGGAGGCATTGCTGATGGTGTATCAAAGTTTAGTTTCTTATTTGCAGCAGGATGGAGTTTAAGTGCTTTATCTGGCCCATTAGGTGAATTAGCAGATACAATCAACAAATGGGCAGGTATCACTATTCCAGAAGGTATTGGAGAGACATTTGGAAGTATTGCAGATGGTTTACAGAAATTCAGTTGGCTATTCATGGCAGGATGGAGTTTAAGCTCTTTGACAGGACCATTTAGTGAACTTGTTACAAGTATTAATAAGCTTCAAGGACTAAGTATTCCTTCTGACATTGATACTCAATTAGGCAAAGTTGCAAATGCTATCAAGAACTTCAGCACAGTTGGAGATGTAACCACTGGCGCAGAAGCTACTAAAATGGTAGCTAATGCAGTTGTCAAATTATCTGGAATTGATTATGGAGCTATTACTTCAGGTCTATCTAATTTGGGTACATCTTTTGGAAACTTTGCTTCTTCTGCAGGCTCACTAAGTGGCGTTGGAGAAGCAATTGCAAATAATTTAGTAAATCCTATCAAGAATGCAGCTAAGCAACTTAATAGTGTTGGTAAGTCAATAATTGATTCAATTGCAAGTGGAATTAGTTCTGGACAGTCAACATTAACAAATTCAATGACTACTGTATTATCTAGCATGAAATCAACTGTTAATGGTAAGCAAGGAGAATTTAAATCCTCAGGTAGAAAACTTGCCACAGAGTTAGCTTCTGGAATTAAAGGCGGTAAGTCATCTGTAACCTCTGCTGTCAAAAGTTTGGTGTCAGGTGCATCTAGTACTTTACGTGGTTATCATGGTAGTTTCCATAGTGCTGGTAGTTACTTAGCTCAGGGTTTTGCAAACGGAATTAGGTCTGGTTCATATGCAGCAAGTGTTGCAGCTAGAGCAATGGCAAATGCCGCTAAGAGTGCTGCACAAAGAGCCCTTGACGAACACTCGCCATCAAAAGAAGGTTATAAAATTGGTGATTTCTTTGGTATTGGTTTCACTAATGGTATTATCAATAACTTCAAATCTGCTAGAATTACTTCTACTAAGATGGCAGATACCGCAAAACAAGCATTAACAAATTCTATTAACAAAGTTAGAGCTTTATTAGATTCCGATATGAATGTGCAACCAGTAATTAGTCCTATTCTTGATTTATCTGGGGTTGAATCTGGTACATTGCATTTGAATAGCATGTTTGGCGGTACTAAATCGGTTGGAGTAAGAGCAAATCTTAAGGCAATTAATACAGCAATGAAATTAGGTCAAAATGGTCAAAATGGAGATATTGTTAACTCAATTAATAAACTTCGTAAAGACATTGCTAAATTAGGAGAAAGAAATACATACAACATCAATGGTATTACATATGATGATGGTTCAAATGTATCTAATGCAGTAAGTGATTTAGTACGTGCTGTAAAAATAGAAGGAAGAGTGTAATATGGCAAAAGTATCAAATTTAAAAATTGCTCTTCAAGGGTCTTCAGGGTCTACGGTCTATGCATCGTGGGATTTTAAAGACCCTACGCCTTCTTCTGGATCAAGTTCTGGAGGAAGTGGAGGTGGAGGCTCAGTTGCTGTTGGTAGCTGGGTTCGTGTTAAATCAGGTTCGACATGGTACAACGGTGCTGGAATACCTTCCTTTGTTTATAACTACAAATGGAGAGTTCTAGAAATAAATGGTGATAGAGCAGTCATCAACGAATCTGATTCTGGAGGCTTCCGAATTATGAGTCCTATTAGAGTAGGCAATTTACAACCAGCATAGAAGGAGGGATTATATGGCAGACCAAGGTGTAATGATATCAGGACATGGTGATCACTATGAGGTCCAATGGTATTATGGCGTAAATGGTGTTTGGTTTGATGGTGGTTCATCAAGTGTAAAGATGAATAACGCTACATATAGTGTTCCTTCAAATGCTACAAAATTAAAGGTTACTGTTAAGCCAGTAGCTAAAACTTACAAATCAGGAGATCAGGATGTTCCATATTGGAGTAGTGAAAAAGTAACTGTTGAGATGAATGTTTCAGAGTTACCTCCAGCACAACTTTCTGCTCCTTCTGTATCTATTGAAAAGTATAACTTAACTGCTAAGATTGAAAACATTACTGATGCAAAAGCTTCTTATGTTGAGTTCGAAGTTGTTAAGGGTAACAGAGTATTCAAGACTGGTAGAGTTGAAGTTAAGACAGCTAGAGCAATCTATATTTGTCCAATTGAAGCTGGTGGAGAATACAGAGCTAGATGTAGAGCAATTAATGTTATCGGTGGTAAAGACATTGTTGGTGAATGGTCTCAATATTCAAGTGAAGTAGGTGCTATTCCTGCTGCTCCAACGAATGTTAAGATTAGCATTGAATCAACTAAATCTGTTCGAGTATCATGGGATCAATGCACTACAGCAACTAGCTATAAAGTTGAATATGCAACTAATAAGTTATATTTCGATGCAAGTAGTGAAGTTAAGTCTGCAACATCAGAAACTAACTATTGCATCATCACTGGAATTGAGCAAGGTCATGAATACTATTTCCGTGTTCAAGCAGTAAACTCAAAAGGTAGTTCAAGTTGGAGTGATATTATTTACAAAATTGTAGGTACAAAACCAGAACCTCCAACAACATGGTCTTTAACTGCTTCTGCTATTATCGGTGACCCAATGACGTTATATTGGACTCACAACTCCCAAGATGCATCAAAGCAATACGAAGCCCAGATTGAATTAACTATCAATGGTAAAGCTAATATTGTTACTTTAGATACTTCAAAAGAAGAAATTAAGGACAATGAAACTAAGATTTACACTTATGACTTAGACCTTTCAAAATACACTGAAGGAGCTGAGATACTATGGCGTGTTAGATCAAGAGGTGTGTCACTTGAATACTCAGATTGGTCAGTTCAACGCAAGATTAATACTTATGCACCACCAGTTGTAACTTTAACTTTGAATGAAGGAAATACGGCACTTACGTCATATCCTTATAGAATCAAAGTAGAGGCAGGTCCAAGTACACAAGAAGCAATTAACATTAATATTTCAATTGTGGCTAATAACAGCTACAGAACACAAGATTCAACAGGCAAAAATGTAATAGTCAATGCTGGTGAAGTTGTATTTTCTAAGAACTCTCCAGCTACTAAGAATACGCTCACACATGTATTAATGCCTCAGGATTGTATATTAGAAAACAATCAATCTTACAAAGTTAATGTAACTGCTTCAATGAATTCTGGTTTAACTGCTTCAACAAGTGCTGACTTTGTAGTAAGTTGGGAAGAGATTTCGTTCTATCCAGATGCAAGAATTACGATTAATAAAGATTCTGTATGTGCTTATATTAATCCATTCTGCTATGATGAAAACTACGAAATTCATGACAATGTTGTATTAGCTGTGTATAGAAGAGAGTTTAATGGCGAGTTCACTGAGATTGCTACTGAGATTCCAAATTACGGCTCAGTATCAGTAACAGACCCTCATCCTGCTATGGACTATGCAAGGTATAGAATCGTAGCAAGAAACAAAAACACAAATGTAATAGGATTCACAGATATCCCTCCAATTAAAGTAAATGAGCCAGGAATTATTATTCAATGGGATGAAGAATGGACTAGCTTTGGTTCTTTAGCTGAGACTGCTCCAGAGATTCCTTTCTATAATGGTTCAATGGTCAGACTACCTTACAATACAGACACAAGTGAAAGTTCAGATGTGGACACAGAGCTTGTTGAGTATATTGGAAGAAAGAGTCCTGTTGCATACTTTGGAACACAACAAGGCATTACTGGTAGCTGGACTTGTGAAATTCCAAGAAGTGACAAAGATACAATCTATGCACTTAGAAGATTACAAATTTGGATGGGCACAGTGTATGTTAGAGAGCAAAACGGTAGTGGCTACAATGCCTTTATCAATGTCACATTCACTAACAAACATGATAGTCTTATTGTACCAGTAACATTAACAGTAAAACGAGTTGAAGGAGGGATTTAGTCATGCCTGATTTAAGTCTAGATGGCAATGTACAAGTTCAGAAGTATGAAGTTAATTGGCACGAGTCAATGCAGCAAACTTATGAATTCTATGTTGTTGACCCTTCGACTTGGAAAGATACTAAACAATTAACAGAGGTAGAATCATGTTCAATTACTAGAGATGCTAGTGTTCAGACGTTAGGTTCTGCCTCTTTTGATGTTGGAGAAAGTTTGGATGAATGCTATGTAAGAACGTATCTTGTAGTAATTCAAAATGGCTTTACTTCGAAGTTTCCATTAGGTACATATTTGTTACAGACTCCTTCTGCCGAGTTTAATGGTAAGCAAAAAAGATATTCTATTGATGCTTATACACCATTAATGGAGTTGAAAGAGTCTTACCCACCTATTGGATATTCTATTCTTAAAGATACAAAGATAATGCCATTAGCTAGTAATCTGTTTAGAGAGCACATGAGAGCCCCAATCGTCAATGCTAAGAGTGAAGAGAAGTTATATTCTAACTTTGTAGCCAATTTAGACGATACATGGCTCTCTTTTCTTTCTGATTTAGTGGCTAATGCAAAGTATGAGATTAAGCTAGATGAATTAGGTCAAGTTATATTCGAACCAATTGTCGCAGCTGAATCACTACAACCAGTTAAAGAGTTCAATGATGATAACAGCTCAATTTTATTACCAACTTTAAAAGATGATAGAGACTTGTACGGTATTCCTAATGTGGTTGAGGTTGTATATTCTACTGACAAACTACATTTGCATTCTCGTGTTGTGAATGATGATCCAAATAGTCCTATATCTACTGTGGTAAGAGGAAGGGAAATTGTGCATAGAGATAGTAGTCCAAAATTTAGTGGCACTCCTACTCAAGCTATCATTGATTCTTATGCCGACCAATTACTTAAGAGTTTGAGTTGCATGGAGCATACTGTTACATTCACTCATTCTTATTATCCAGTTCGTGTTGGTGATGCTGTGATGCTTAATTACAAAAGAGCAGGCTTAGAGAATGTCATTGCTAAGATTACTGCTCAAACAATCAAATGTGGTACTGGATGTTCTATTCAGGAAACTGCTACATATACTACTAAACTTTGGAGGTGAGAGAAATGGACTTAGATAGATCTTTATTAAAAGAATTCGCTAAAGTTGTCAATGACGTTGGTGATAAACCAGAACCAAAGCAATATGTTCATGGAACAATTACTACAGGCGAAGGTAACGCTAAGTATGTTATGTTAGATGGTTCTGACATGTTAACTCCTATCTCTGAGGTTGTGAATGCTGAAGCTGGGGATAGAGTTTTAGTTAGTGTGAGCAACCATCAAGCTACTGTTATTGGTAACATCACATTTCCACCATCAGCTAGAAAAGAACAACAAGCAATTGATAGTGCTAATGGTGCTTTAAATCAATCTAATCAAGCAATGGAGAAAGCTAAGGATGCACAAACAAAAGCTAGTAGTGCAATTACAGATTCCTCTGTTGCTTCTGCTCTTGCTAATGAGGCTAAAACTGAATCTGCTAAAGCTCAAGAAGCAGCTAATACCGCAATTCAAAATGCCGGTGAAGCTAAACAGTTAGCTCAAGCAAGTAGTAATAAATCAGATGAAACACAGCAATTAGTCAATCAAGTTAAAGACTCTGTCACTGCTGCTAATAAAGATATTGGTAAGTTGAAGACAGAAGTTAAGACTGCTAATGACAATATTGCTAGTGCTAATACTAAGTTGGAAGAACAAGCTGGTGAAATTGCTACAATCAAGGAAACATATTCTACAAAAGTTGAGACTGAGAATACTAAAGCTGACTTAACTACTGAGATTAGTAAAAAAGTAGGAGAGTTACAGACATCAGTTGAAAAGAACTTTGCTACTAAGACTGAGAATGTTGCATTAGAGCAAAAACTTCAGACCCAGATTACTCAGAACGCAGGTGAGATATCTAGTACTGTAACTAAGGTTGAGAAACTTGAATCTGATACTACTGAGCAACAAAAGAATATTGATAAAGCTTTACAAGATGCACAAGCTGCTCAAACGGCTGCTGATAGTGCTAATACTGCTGCCAGTAATGCTAAAACTATTGCTGATACTGCTCAAAAGGCTGCTGATATGGCTACTGCTAATGCTGCTAGTGCTCAAAAAGCTGCTGACTTAGCAAATGAGAAAGTTACTGCGGCTGATAAGAATTTGCAATCTGCTAAAACTGATTTAAAGGAAGCTCAGGAAAATTTAAAAAATGTTACGAGTCGTGTTGATGCAACTGAGCAAGAGATCTCTGATGCTAAACAAAAAGTCGATACTGCAAACGCTAATGTTACTCAAGCTTTGAAAGATGTTGCTGAGGCTAATGCTGCTGCAAGTAAAGCTAATGAAGTTGCTTTGAAAGCACAAGGTGAGGCTACCGCTGCTAATAAGGCTGCTAGTGATGCGCAGACTAAGGCAGCTGATGCACAAAAGGTAGCAAATCAAGCTTCTGCAGATGCATTGAAAGCACAAGATGATTTAGCTGCATTAACTAATCGCGTAACTAAAGCTGAAACAAATATTACTCAAACTAATGAAACAATCACTGCTCAAGCTACTAAGATTACTGAGACTAGTAATAAACTCGATGGTGTAAAAGAAGATCTTGCCAACAACTATTATTCTAAAACTGAAACTGATGCTCAGATTAAAGTAGCAACTGATAGAATTAAGCTTAGTGTATCAGAAACCTACATTACTAAAACTGAAGGTGAAAGTATTACTAATGCTGCTAACAATGCCTTAAATAATTCAACGCAAGCGAAAAAAGATGCAGAGAGTGCATTGAATAAAGCTCAAGATATTGTAGATAAAGTTAACAGTGGTGAACTTGATGGTGAAGATGCGGTAATGCTTTACATTGATTCAAGTAATGGAACGACATTTAAAAACAGTGATGTCGCTACTATATTTACAGTAACTGTGTATGTAGGCGGAATAGCAATTACGGATTCTGCAAAACTTAAAGAAGTATTTGGGCAAGGTGCATATTTGCAATGGCTAATCAAGCATTACGGAGAAACAGAATTCACTAAAATTCCATTAGATGATTCACGATTAAATGACAATGGATTCATGTTCACACTTAACGCAAAAGATATAAGTTTTAAAGCAGTATTTAACTGTGAATTAAATATTTAGGAGGATTTCAAAATGGCAATCAAGGCAGTCAATCAGATTGACGTAATCGACTTAACGGATGGATATTCCGTTGTTTTAACAAATGATAATTATACATTCTTAGGCACTACTAGTGCTGTAAATGGTACACAGACAACTACTACACAGGTGATGGCATTATGTGGTAGTGAACAGGTTCCATGTACGGTAGGAACTATTACATGCCCTACAGGAATTTCAGCAGTTTCTGATGGTAAGACACCAATGCCAACAATTACTATCACTGCAACATCTGCATTAACTAAGAGTGGTACTATCACTATTCCTATCGTTGTCGATGGTGGCATCACTATTAACAAAACTTTTAGTTACTCAATTGCATTTAAAGGGCAGACAGGACAAAATGGTACAAGTGTAACTGTAAGGTCAACATCTGTAACATACCAGGTCGGTGCAAGTGGTACTACTAAGCCAACTGGAGAATGGAAAACTGAAGTACCTAGTGTACCGAATGGGCAGTTCTTATGGACAAAGACAGTAGTAAATTATTCAGACGGCAAATCAACAGAAGCCTACTCAGTTTCTTATAAAGGTACAAATGGTACGAACGGTTCAAACGGTACAAGTGTTACTGTAAGTTCAACTTCTGTAACATATCAAGCAGGCACAAGTGGAACTACTCCTCCGACAGGAACTTGGAGTCCTACGGTTCCTAATGTGGCAAATGGTCAATATCTATGGACAAAGACAGTAGTGAATTACTCAGATGGAAAGTCTACTGAATCATATTCTGTATCTTACAAAGGCACAAATGGAATCAATGGAACAAACGGTAAGGATGCTATCACAATGGCAATCACTTCAAGCGGTGGAACAATCTTCAAAAACACTGCCATTGCTACAACTTTAACTGCTCACGTTTATAAAGGTGGAGTTGAAGTGACTGGCTCTGCTTTATCTAGTTTAGGAACTATTAAGTGGTATAAAGATGGAGGAACTACTGCAGTAGCGACAGGTACGACTTATACAATCGGTGCTGGTGACATTTCGAACAAAGCTACATTTAGTGCTCAATTGGAGGGATAGATATGACAATTAAAGCAACGGCTTTAATTACATTAACTAGAGTAAATGATGGTAAAGGTATTAAGTCTACATCAGTAACTTATCAAATATGGTCAAATGGTACTTCAACTCCGACTGGTACATGGTCATCTACTCCTCCAAAAACTACTGCAGATAAACCGTATTTATGGACTAGGACAGTAATTACTTATAGTGATAACACTCAGAGTACTTCATATTCTGTAGGTTCTACTCCTGAAGGGATTCAAGTTGGTGGTAGGAATTTATTAATGCAATATATACGAGCTGGTGGCCAGACAACCAAAATAGATGATTTATCAATAAAGATTGGTACAGGAGTAGCTGATACATGTTTCTACTTGAAAGCACATCAAAAGCTAATTAAAGGAGAGATATACACTATATCATGTGATGCTTCGAATGTACCGAGTGGATGCGATTGGTCTTTTGGAGTAACTGCTCAATATGCGACATGGCAATTACACATAAATAAGAATGGACGATGTTATGCTACTGGAACCCCGAATGAGGATAGATTGCCAGGGATCGAGTTTATTATTGATGATCTTACAGGACGGCTATCTACTGCACCAAATATCATCTTGAGTAATTTCAAACTTGAAATAGGTAACAAAGCCACCGATTGGACTCCAGCTCCCGAAGACCAAGAGCAGTATGTTAATGATAAAATCGCAGCTTCTGAAAAGACGACAGAAGAGAGCTATAAAGCATTAATTGACCAAACTGCTCAAAAGATTAGCTTATTAGTCCAAAGTGTCAAGTCTACAGCTGATTCGAACTCTTCTTCTATATCTACCATTGCCAGTAACCTGAAAGTTACATCAGATGGTTTAAACGCTACTAAAACTTCTATTAATACTTTAACAGATGCGGTTAATGGTACCGTTTCAAAGCAAGAATTACAGCAGTATCTTAGATGGAATGGTGGGGATTTAGAGTTAGGTAACTCAGTACAACCATTTAGATGTAAGCTATCAAATACAGAATTAGCGTTCTATCAAAATGAAGATAAAGTAGCATGGATTTCAAACAAAGAACTATATATTTTAAAAGCCATTATTGCCCAATCAATTGGATGTGGAAATTTCATGTTCGTTGATGAAGGTGATCTTGGCTTTTCTTTAATTTAGGAGGTGAGTAGATGGCTAGTAATAGCACTCAATTAGGATGCGCTAACACAAGCTATAAATATACATTAAGTGTTAACTGGTCTGAAAGTGAAACAAATATTGCAAACAACACAACTAAGATCACTGCTAATGGTTCTTTAAGTGCTAGTAATGTAGGATTTGATGCCTTATACGATTCATATGCTTGCCATTTAAAGCTATATTGGCATGATAACAATAAAAATACAGATACATTATTTGCTACTTCTGGAGCATTTACTACATGTGGTATGGGCTACGGTACTCGTTCAGTATCTGGATCAATCACAGTAACTCACAAATCTGATGGTAGCTTAAGCGGTTATGTAAAAGTATATTTCGATGCTCCTACTACTTCAGGAGGTTGGTCACCTAGTTCTTCTTCATGTAGCACTGGATGGACAACATGTACTACAATTGCTCGTGCTTCAAGTATTAGTGGATTAAGTGGTAATCAATTAAATAGTGGAGTATCAGTCACAATTGATAGAAAATCAAGCTCATTTACTCATAAGGTAGAGTATAAATTTGTAAACAGTGGATGGACTACAGTAAGTTCTAATGCTGCTACAAGTTGTTCGTTTACTCCACCATTATCATTAGCAAGTCAGATTCCTAGTGCTACGAGTGGCGCTTTAACAGTCAGAGTTACAACTTACAACGGCTCAACTCAGATAGGTAGCTCAGTTACTAAGAGTATTAATCTGAGTGTTCCGTCGACAGTTGTTCCAAGTATATCCGGTTTAACAGCAACAAGAATAGATAATGGAGTTCCAAGTTCCTGGGATATTTATGTTAAAGGCATATCTCAGGTAAAAATTACTGCAAGTGGTGCAAGTGGATCATATGGCTCAACAATTTCAGGTTATTCTATTTCTGGTCCGGGTTTGTATACTAACTCAAGCTCTGGTACTTCCGGACAATTATCTTCTACTGGTACTCAAACTTATACTTGTACTGTAACAGATTCTCGTGGGCGTAAAGCTTCAAAATCAGTAAGTATTACAGTTGTAGATTACTCATATCCTAGTATCTCAATGTCTGTTGAACGTTGCCAATCTGACGGTACAAAGGATGCAAGTGGTACATATTTAAGAGTTGTTATTAATTATGAAATAGCTTCAGTATCAGGTAAAAACTCAATAGCTTCTAAGTCGTGTAGTTGCAATGGTGTTTCAAACTCATCATTTGCATCTGGCACGGCTTTTGTTTTAGCTGCTAATTGTTCTATTGGTTCTCATTATGCTGTGAATGCAAGTATTAGAGATGCATTAGGTAGAACAGCTAGTGCAAGTGCTGAAGTAAGTACAGCCTACCGTGTTCTAAATGTTAACAAGAATAAAGACGGTGTTGCTATTGGTAAGTTTTCTGAAAAGTCTGCATTTGAAGTTAATATGGATAGCTATTTTTATGGAAATGAAACTGTTAGTGGAAAATTTCAAGCAAAAGATTTTTCAATCAATGGTAAATGGGAAGCTGGTTATATATGTAGCGGAAATGGTAATAGTGCTACTTATATGAGACTTTGTAGATTAAAAATCACCGGTGCATATACTAATAGTCCAATCGAACTTTGTTATTCGCAAAGAGCATCTCCTTCACCTACAGTTTTGGAAATTAGATTTTCGAACAGTAGTAGTTTAGATCCTGACATATATAATTTCAGATATAAAGGATATTGTAGAGCTGCTTATATAGTTAAAGTATCAACCTCAACATGGGATATTTATGTTACAAAAGGAGAATCTTTTGATGTTATTGCTGTACACTATTGGACTGCTCTAGATACAAGTATTGAACTGCAATTTATAGGGGAAAATGCAACGTCAGTACCAAATGGATGGATACAAGCCGCTAATTTCTATAAGGAAGAATTAAGGGATGTATTTTTTCCAGTCGGTGCAGTTTATATTACATATAACAACAATAATCCAGGCAATTTCTTAGGTGGAACATGGGTTCAGTTTGGTAAAGGTCGAACATTAATTGGCCAAGGTCAGTTTACAGATAAAAACAAAACAACTTATACATTTACAGAAGCTGAAACTGGTGGTGAGTATAAGCATAAGTTGACTGTAGCAGAAATGCCGTCGCATGGACACAAATTATATGCAAGAGGTGGCCAAACAGCTCAAGTTTCCTCACCCTTTGCAGACAATAAACCGATTATTCAAGGCTCAAATGCATATGGTTTTAATGTTTCTGGCACTGGCGGAGACGAGTATCATAATAATCTTTCTCCATATATTACTGTATATTTTTGGAGACGTACGGCCTAAATTAAGCGGTTCTCCTCCAGAAGTAAACTGTGATGTATGGTTGTAAGTTGTTGTGATATCCATCTCCACCTCTGTTTTGTGTATCATGCAATGCATCGTATAAGTTTGAATTGCCTTCTCCGTTATAATCACGTCTTTGA
>ENA-OZEB01000325-OZEB01000325.1-human-gut-metagenome-genome-assembly--contig:-NODE-325-length-15706-cov-4.854386_pt1 | contig 15706 bp, 13 predicted proteins | sample MGYA00245060_ERZ653593 | MGnify/ENA primary metagenome ERZ653593 (study PRJEB26926, sample SAMN06164989) | human gut metagenome | biome: ENVO:00009003; feature: ENVO:2100002; material: ENVO:00002003... | reverse complement strand
GCGTCTCGTGGGCTCGGAGATGTGTATAAGAGACAGCTGTAGGGGAGCGGCGCAATTTCTGCTTTGCAGAAATACGACGTCCCGTTCGGAGAGCGACATGGTTTGTATAATCGCAAATTCATGCAGGCGAGCAAATGCGGGCGAACACTGTTCGCCCCTACAATACATTATGTGGACGTAAAAAGCCTTGCGTAGATAAATATAATCATAAACCAACAGGAGAAATCAATGACATACAAAGAGATAAGAAAAAACAAGGAAATAAAAGCATTTATAAAAAGGGCAGGGATAAATCTTACATCTCTGGGTTTTACAGATCATTCAGAGGTGCATACCACTCTTGTGGCAGACAGAGCCGCCGCAATACTTAAAGAGTTCGGCTATGATGAGAATACCATAGAGCTTGCAAAGATAGCAGGGTATATGCACGATATCGGCAACGCTGTCAATCGTACACACCATGCAGAGTATGGTGCAATACTTGCAAACGATATTCTCAAAGACACTGATATGCCATTGGAAGATAGGGTGACGATAGTTTCCTGCATTGGAAGCCATGACGAATCAACAGGGGGCGCAACAGACCCGGTGTCAGCCGCAGTGATAATAGGTGATAAAACAGACGTGCGAAGAAATCGTGTGTCAAATAAGGATAAGTCCTCTTTTGATATCCATGACAGGGTGAACTATGCGGTAACAGAAGCGAGCCTAAAGATAAATGCTGATAAAAAGGTCATATCCCTTAATTTGCAGATAGACGAAAGTATCTGCACCATGTATGACTATTTTGATATTTTCTTACAGCGTATGCTCATGTGCAGAGGTGCGGCAGGTGTTCTGGGAGCAAAGTTCAAGCTTACAGCAAACGGAAGCAAGGTGCTATAATTTAACGCACAAACTATGTAGGGGAGCGGCGCAATTTCTGCTTTGCAGAAATACGACGTCCCACTCGGGGTGATATGGTTTGGATTATCCAGAATTTGTGTAGAGCAACATTGTGCGGATAATACAAATGAGATTGCAGACGAAACGTAGAGGGGACGGGTTGTCGAGGGCGCCAGCCCCTACAGTTGCATTATATCCATAAATAACAAAAGGCTATGTGTTTTTTTTCACACATAGCCTTTGTTTTATTTTACAGTCTTTTCAGTATAAGCACCATAATAGTTCACACCATTGTATTTTCTGTATGCCCTTATTCTGAATGTTTTAGTGCCTGACAGATTTTTTGCAGTGTAGCTTTTGCCTGATGTTGTGGTGAGCTTCTTCCAACTGCGTCCTGACTTAACATATATCTCATATCCTGTGGCTTTTGATACCTTGTTCCATGCAAGTGAGATGTTGCTTCCCGAACGCTTTGCCGTTTTGACAGTGACGTTTGCAGGGAGCGTGCAGGTGACCACCTGTGCAGGTTTGCTGTATTGCATAACATTGTCGCTTACATAATATGCCTTTACTCTGTATGTGTACATAGTGCCTGATGACTTGCCTGAGTTGGTGTAGTATGGATAAGCAGTGTCGCCGAGCTTTTTGTAGCTGTCTGACGTTCCTACCCACTGATAAACGCTGTAGCCAGATACTCCATTCACGCTTTCCCATGTGATAGTGTTAGAACTTGATGTGTTCACTGATGAGGAAAGCCCCTTTGGTGTGTTTGCAGGACGAATGGTGATGTCCTTTTCAGTGTAGTCACCGTAGTAGTTTATGTAGTTATAATTTCTTATGGCTCTCACTCTGAAACGATAAGCTGTTTTCTGTGAAAGATCGCTTGCAGTGTAGCTCGTTCCCGAAATGGTGGAGAGAGTTTTCCATGTTCCGTTTGTGTACATCTCTACCTGATAGCCTGTAGCCTTTGATACCTTGTTCCAGTTGAGTGTTATGGAATCAACGTCAGTGGAGCAAAGGGAGAATGATACGTTTGCAGGAAGAGTGCAGGTGGTAAGCTCAGAGGAATATGCACCCTCAATACGCTGTCCGTCAACAGTGTTGAATGCCCTTACCTTGTATCTGTACATCGTGCCTGAGCTTTTCTTTGAGTTTGTGAACTTTGTGGACGTGGTCGTGCCTATGAGCTTGTAGCTGTCGTTAGTACCTATCCACTGATAGATCTCATAGCCTTCCGCTTTTTTGGAAGCGTTCCATGTTATGGTGTTTGATGTAGAAGTGTTTGAAGTGCTTCTTATGCCTGTTACTGTACTTGGTATGTCAGTGACCTCAGCGTTTACATATGTGTAACCACCGTTGTAGTATACGCCACTGTAATTTCTTCTCGCCTTTACCCTGAACTTATTAACGCCGTTCTGTGTGATACCATTCACCTTGTATGAAAGGCTTGAAGTTGTGCCGACCTGCTTCCATGCACCGTTCACATAATGCTCCACGATGTAGTCGGTCGCCTTTGAAACTTTGCCCCAGCTAATGGTGACAGAAGTTCCCCTTGCAGAAGCGGATATCTTTGAGATGTTCGCAGGAAGAGTGCAGGTGGTGAAAACATCAGAGTAATCCCCGTAAACACGCTTGCCAGAAGCGTCACTGTAGGCTCTCACCATGTATTTGTACATAGTGCCTGTGGACTTGTTGGAGTTTGTAAAATATGTATTCTTTGTATCCCCTATTTTTTTCTTTTTAGGGTCGCTAGGGCTTGTTCCCTGATATACTTCATATCCTGTTGCGTCAGGAGCGCCATTCCAGGCAAATGTGTTGGAGGTGGAGGTGTTTTTCACTGAGATAAGGTCGGACACGTAAAGTGGAAGCTTGCCCGAATACCATACGTTCACGTCAGTGTAGGCTGAAATGCCTGAAACAGTACCGCTTCCTGAATATTGCCACATATCCATGCGTTGGTCATAATTGGTGTTGCTTGTGTAGTGAGCCAGCCATATAGGATATTTCTTGCCAAGCCCTGCTCCGTCAATGTAGTAGTTTAGCCATGTGTAGTTTGCATAAACACCTGCGCTGTAGCCCGATTTTATGATAGTGTCGCAAAAAGCTGTGCAAAGAGCGGTCTTTTGAGCCTTGGAAAGCCCTGCGCTGTCAAGTCTGCCAGTGTCATAGTCAACAGACTCAATATCGTAATAAACAGGCATTTGCAGAGAATATCCCTTTATCTTGTCAAGAACGAACTTGGCCTCTGCCTTAGCCTCGGCTGTGGTTATCGCCTGCGTGTAGAAGTATACGCCAACTTTAAGCCCTGCCTTGGTAGCTCCGTCAAGATAGGTCTTGAACTTAGGGTCTTCCACAAGCGTTCCTGCACTGCCATAGCCACGGTAGCCTACTCTTATGATAACAAATTCCACACCGCTGTTTTTGACCTTTTTCCAATCTATGTTGCCCTGATAATAGGAAACGTCAATGCCATAGACCTTTGAAATACCGCTGAATCTGTTTTGATGAGTAAGGCTGTCAGCCCCCCACAGAGCAGACATTGTCATAATGCCGTACGGATCGTTGTTTTCAAGATATTTATGATACTCAGGGTCGTCCTCAGTGACAGGCTCTAAAAGACCATCAGCCTCCATATTGCCTGTAGCATATTCAGGCTTTGATATCTGGATATCATTTAAAAGCTCACTTGACGCAATGCTTTTCTCTGACGCATACACGAATGGAACAGACTGAGCCATTATTGCCGCTGACAAAACCACGCCAGTCAGCTTTGGAATAAATTTCATAATTTCCTCCCGTAGAATTATAGGCAGAGTTAACATTTTTTCTGCCATTTTACACGATAATTTTTACACACCCTTTATTATAGCCCTTTTTCAGAACGTTGTCAAATTTGCATTTATACAAATAAATACAATTCAGTAATTTTAAAGTTAAATCATTGCACTTATTTTGAGATTTATGTAATAATAAGTAAATAAAGATGTTCATGATACACAAGATTAGGAAAGAAATTTTGTGTATCATGATATGCCTTAAATGGCACCGCAAGGCACAGTTAATGAGAATAATCAGCATTTTAGCTGGCATAATAATGGAGAAAAAAGAAAAGGAGAGCATAAAAAAATGGATATATCAAAGCGAAACGCAGTTAGGATAGTGTCTTTCACAGTGGCTGTCGTGGGTGTGCTTGCGGTGAGAAATATACAACTTATGAGCAGTGAAAAAAGGGCGTTGCGTAGTGTGAGCTACACCTATTCAAGAGCCATGGGCGACCTGTGCGACGCAGTAGAGAACGTGAGCGACACTCTTGAAAAGGAACTTTACGCAGGCTCAGGAAAAATGCACCAGTCACTTGCGGTGAAGCTTTACAGAGAAGCGTCCTCGGCAAAGGCGGCTCTGTCACAGCTTCCCATAGAAGAGCTGCAGCTTGAAAACACCTACAAATTTCTCTCACAGGTAGGAAACTACTCCATGGCAGTGAGCGAGAGGCTCATGAACGGCGAGGAGATAACAGACGAGGAGTATGAGAACATATCCTCACTCTATGACTTTTCCAAAGAACTTTCCGAGGATATGTGGGAGCTTGAAAGCTCAGTGAACAGCGGTGAGATAGCCCTCACCCAAACAGGCTCACAGCAGAGCGGCCCGCCCACAGTGACAGAGGGCTTCTCAGACTTTGAGGGAAGCTTTGAAAGCTATCCAAGCCTTATTTATGACGGCCCATTCTCAGACAATATCATGGAGCGTACCCCACGCATGACATCTGAGGCAGAGAACGTTTCACAGACCAAAGCCCTTGAACGCTGTTCCCTGGGGCTTAACATGAACTCCACAGTGTTCACAGATATCTCAGAGGTAGAGGGCAAAATGCCATGCTGGAGATTTTCAAACGAGGATAAGACGGTGGCTTGCGAGGTGACAAAGCAGGGTGGATATATCTCATATTTCCTCAAAAGCCGTATCAGCGAAAGCACAGAGCTTACAAACGAGCAGGGAGTAAAGGCAGCAGAGGATTTTCTCGATGACCTCGGCATACTGTCCATGAAAACCACCTACTATGAGAATATCGACAACGTTCTCACAGTGAATTTCGCCTACAACGACCTTGACGTGTGCTGTTACACCGACCTTATAAAGGTATCAGTAGCAATGGACGACGGTGAGATATTAGGCTTTGACGCAAAGGGCTTTTTGGTGAACCACTATGACAGAGATATCCCCGAAGCGGATATATCCCAAAGCCGAGCGAAAGAGAGCGTGTCCCCACGCCTTGAAATAGTATCCGGCAGGCTTGCACTTATCCCTACCGACGGTTTGGAGGAGAAGCTGTGTTATGAGTTCAGGTGCAGGGCAGAAAACGGCAGGAACGTGCTTGTATATATAAATGCACAGACCGCTGAGGAGGAGCAGATACTCATTCTTGTGGAAAGCAAGTCAGGAACACTGACTGTATAAAGTAGGAGGATAAAAAAATGTCAGATTTCAGAAATTCAAAGACAAAGGATAACCTTATGAGAGCCTTTGCAGGGGAAAGTCAGGCACGAAACCGCTACACAATGGCGGAGGAAAAAGCAAGACAGCAGAAGCTGTATGTGCTTGCCGACCTGTTCAAATTCACTGCCGATCAGGAGAAAGTTCACGCAAGGATATTCTACGAGCATCTCAAAGAGCTGTCAGGAGAGAGCGTGTTTGTTGACGGCGGTTATCCTGTGGATATTTCGGAGGATATGTGTACCTTGCTTGGTATGGCAGACCACAACGAGCGTCAGGAATCAGACGACGTTTATCCTGCATTTGCTGAGGTCGCAAGGCAGGAGGGCTATGGAAAGATAGCGCAGGACTTTACGAATATCGCCAAGATAGAGAATGTTCACGGCAAGCGTTTTGCGGCATTTGGCAAGCTTATGAAAGAGGGAAAGCTGTTCTCTTCCTCCCAGTCTGAAACGTGGGTATGCTTGAACTGCGGTTATATCGTGGAGGGCACACAAGCCCCTGAGAGGTGTCCTGTTTGCGGAGAAGCGCAGGGATATTATATCAGGCTTTCAATGGCTTCATGGGGAAGTAATTGTAACTGTGATAAATAGTGCTCTGTGCGGTGCGGCTGTGGGGGCTGTGCCGCATTGTGCTTTATAAAAATACATCGCCGCAGGCGATACCATAATTCCTCACTCCTCATTCCTCACTTTCCCGATTTGTTTGCATTATTCATAATTATATGTTATAATAAAAATAATTGCGATAAAACATGAAAGGACTTGTGATAATTGATATATCTTGATAATGCCGCCACCACAAAACCTTGTGATGAAGCTAAAGCGGCTGTAATGAAAGGCTTGGAGGTCTTCGGAAACCCCTCTTCTCTGCATAGAGCAGGTCTTGACGCTGAGCTTCTTGTTTCTGACGCCCGTGAGATCATTGCCGACGCTCTCGGCGTTACCCCTGATGAGGTCTATTTCACTTCAGGTGCTACTGAAAGCAACAATACCGCTATTTTCGGGGCTTACAAGGCTCACGGAAAACGTAAAAAGCGTGTTGTCATATCCTCTGTTGAACACCCTGCTGTGAAAAATCCTGCCCAGGAGCTTGAAGATATGGGCTGTGAGGTCATAAGGATATCCCCTGACGAGAACGGCGAGATAAACGCCCGTGATATCTTTGCCGCTGTGAACGAGGACACTTTCCTTGTTAGCTGTATGCTTGTGAACAACGAAAACGGCTACATACTCCCTGTGGAAAAGGCTTTTTCTATGATAAAGAAAAAATATCCTCAGGTGCTTACTCACTGCGACTGCGTTCAGGGCTTTATGAAAATTCCTGTAAAAGCCAAAAAGCTGAATGCCGATATGATATCCCTCAGCGGTCATAAAATATACGCTCCAAAGGGCATCGGTGCGCTGTATGTGAAAAAGGGCATTCATATACCGCCTTTTATGCTTGGGGGAGGACAGGAAAAAGGCTTTCGTTCGGGTACTGAGTCAGTGCCGCTCATATGCGGTTTCGGTGCGGCGGTGAAAAAACTTGCGCCGAATGTTTCTGCGAACTTTGAAAAGGCGGCTGATATCCAAGCCTATCTCATAGAAAAGTGTAACGAAAACGGCGATGTTTTCGTAAATTCACGAAAAGGCGGCTCGCCTTATGTCACAAGCATTGCGGTCAAGGGGCTTAAATCGGAGGTACTTCTCCACTATCTTGAAAAGCGTGAGATATATGTTTCAAGCGGCTCAGCCTGCTCAAAGGGCAAGAAAAGCTCTGTGCTAAAAGAGTTCAGATATCCCGAGCAGAGCCTTGACTCCACTATCAGGATAAGCTTTAGCATCGACACCACAAAGGCCGATATCGACGCTCTTATGGAGGGCATAAAGTCTGCGCAGAATGACCTGTGCAAGGTAAGGTAAAACACACAAACAAATGTTTTGTACTATTTATAAAGGGGAACGGCGAAAAAGGTCGCTTTTGACAGGTTTTTGACGAGGACTTTTTTGTGCAGTTTTCGTAAAGAAAGGATAAAATTTATGAAAGAAATCATTCTCTGCAAATATGGCGAGATAGCTCTGAAAGGTCTTAACAAATCAAGCTTCGAGAGCATGATGACAAAGAGCGTAAAAAGAAGACTTAAAAGCTGCGGACAGTTCAGCGTATCAAAGGCGCAGTCCACATTGTATGTTGAGCCACTCAATGATGACAGTGATGTTGACATGGCAGTGGAAAAGCTGTCGAAAATTTTCGGTATCGTTAAGCTTTGTCGCTGTTGCGTTTTGGAAAAGGATATGAACGAGATACTCACAAAGTCACTTGACTATATCGAGGACGAAATGGAAACTGCGAGAACTTTCAAGGTCGACGCAAAGCGTTCAGATAAGAAGTTCCCATTCAAGTCCCCTGAGATATGTATAGAAATGGGCGGAAAGATACTTGAAAGATTCCCACACCTTAAAGTTGACGTTCACGATCCTGACGTTGTAGTAACAGTGGAGATAAGAGAAACCAACGCTTATGTTCACGCAGGCTCTATCGAGGGCGCTGGCGGAATACCTGTCGGCTCAAGCGGAAAGGCAATGCTTCTTCTCTCAGGCGGTATAGATTCGCCTGTTGCAGGCTATATGATGGCAAAGCGTGGTGCGATAATATCCGCTATCCACTTTGAAGCTCCACCGTATACTTCTGACAGAGCGAAGATGAAAGTTGAAAAGCTTGCCAAGATAATCACTGCTTACTGCGGTGATATCAACTTCTTCTGTGTGCCTTTTACGGAGATCCAGGAGCTTCTGAGAGATAACTGCCCTGAGGAGCTTTTCACTATCCTGATGAGAAGACTTATGATGGAGATAGCACAGAGAATATGCGAGAAAGAGGATATCCAAGCCCTTGTCACAGGAGAGAGCCTTGGTCAGGTAGCGAGCCAGACTATGTATGCAATGGTCTGCACAGACGCCGCTTGCCGTATGCCTGTATTCAGACCATGCGTTGGTATGGACAAATCTGAGATAGTGGAGATAGCAAGAAAGATAGATACTTTTGATACCTCTATCCTCCCTTATGAGGATTGCTGTACAGTTTTCACGCCAAAGCATCCTAAGACAAGACCAAATCTTGCAGACGTTGAAGCCGCTCAGAACGCTTTCGATTGGGAGCCTTATATCCAGAAAGCTATCGAGGGAACAAAGCCTTATCTTATCAGAAACGCATAGCGTATTTTCATGGCGTACACCCGTTGCATGGTGTCTGTGAAAAGGTTACAAACAGGTTAAAACTGTAACAGCTTGTAGCTTAATTGTACGCTTTTTTGTACCCGAATATTGTGTCTTTCCATGGTGAAAAATGCCGAAAAGCCCCGAATTTTCAGGGCTTTTCTTTGCGTCCGAAAGGGTGTTGAATGGGCTTGCTAATAATGAAAAATCAGTAATTTGGTAACAAAAGTGTAACATCTGCTTGCAGAATTTGCTATTAACATTGGTTTTTAAAAAACGTCGAATTAACAAAATGGACAAAAAGAGCCGATTTTTTATGTGCAATATATAACTAAAAGGGGTGATTATTACTATGAAATTTGCTGAAGGTGACAAAGTGGTTACAGATAGTATTGACATAGTTACAAAAAGTGTAGTAAAATATATGATAAAGAGCGGTCGGAAGCTGTGTACTGCGGAAAGCTGTACAGGCGGAATGATAAGTCAGACGATCACTTCCGTTTCGGGAGCGTCGGAAATGTTCCTCGGCGGTGCTTGCACCTATACGGAGGAAATAAAGATGAAGCTTCTGAACGTGAAAAAGGAAACGCTGGAGCAGTATACTGTTTATTCTGAGCAGACAGCCAGTGAGATGAGCAAGGGTGCGCTGAAGCTTTTCGGTGCAGATTGTGCAGTGGCTGTTACTGGTATAGCAGGCCCAAGCGGCGGCTCTCAGGAAAAGCCTGTGGGAACTGTATATGTTTCAGTGAGAAGTCGTCAGAAAGAAATAGTCAGACGGCTTGAGCTTTATAAAGAATATGAGAATTTGGACAGAAGAAAGATCCGTATGCTTACAACAGAAACAGCACTGAGAATGGTGCTTGAACTGTATGAACAAAAGGCGGAGGCTTGAAATAAATGTCAATGGCTAATGAAACAATGAATCTGTCCGAAAAGGACGATACAAACTTTTTTGTAAGAGTAGTAAGATATTTTATCCCGTGGAAGGGCGACGGAGCAGGAGAAGTGTTCAGAAAGATAGTGTTCATGTTCTCTATCGTGCTTTTCTGTGTTTCTCTTAATGAGCTTTCTGATTTTCTGAAAGCCGACGAGCAGGATCAGAACTATATGCAGGAGATCGTAAATTATGAGCCTGACTTTAGCGATGACGTTGACCTGAGCAAGAATAACGGCTCAGACGATATTGACGTTTCTGACCCTGAGGCTTCAACGAAGGACAGAGAAGTTCAGGGTTGGGCTAAGAAGCTTCTGAAAAGGAACAAGGACGTCGTAGGCTGGATAAAGATCCCCGGCTTTAAAAATTCCGCAGGTGATGAATATATAAACTTCCCTGTTCTTAAAGGCAAGGATAATGAATATTATCTTTACAAGAATATAGACAAGCAGTATTATGAATCGGGAAGCATTTATGCAGACGCTTGGTCTACCATAAATAAGGACGGGCAGTCTGACAATATCACGATATATGGTCATAACATGAGATATGTGGGAACTTCTTTTACTCACCTTACTGAGTATAAAAAGGGAGTTGATTTTCTTAAGAAATATCCTGTTATCGAGTTCAATACTATCTATGACAGCAACTGTAAGTATGTTATCGTGGGTGCGTTCGTAACGGGAATACTTGAAAATCAGGACGACGGAAAGCTCTTCAAATACTGGACTACCAGATATTTTGACGACGCTGACTATAAGTTTGACGATTGGATCTCAGAAGTGAGAAAGCGTTCGTGGTATTCAAACGATATCGAGTGTACAGCAGACGATAAGTATATATCGCTCTCAACTTGTACAAACGAAACTTCAAATCTCAGGTGGGTAATCGTGGCAAAGAAAATGACGGCTGACGATAACCTGGATCTTATAATAGATTCCTATAAGGACAAGGCAAATAAGGATATTTATTTCCCTAAATGCTGGAGAAACGTATACGGAAACAATAAGAAGTATTTCGGCTGGGATTATTGATGTTTATTACACCAAATCGGTGTAAAATAAATTTTAGCTGACGTCAAGCTCACGGACGGCAGTGAAGACGGTTTGCGTGCAGACGGTCGGAAAGGGTAATGTGATTAAAATGAAGCAGAAAAAAACTGAAGACAGCATAAAGCGAACAGCTAAGCCGTCGGTCAGGAAAGTAGGAACAATGCTGGGCAGCGGTGCGCTGGCAGTGCTGATGATAGGTACAGTAAGTATCTTTGCACTTACAAGCGGCAACAACGAGGCTCAGAAGGACACAAAAGCTGCAATAACCAACACTAAGACCACTTCTGTGACAGAAGCAGAAACTGAGAGAGATGAGACCTATACTTCAATGAACACCGTCACATGGAGAAAAGCGGGTATCAGCGAGTATAAAATGGCACAGGCAGAGTCTGAGACAACAACTTCCGCCAAAGCCACTACAACAAAAAAGACAGAAACTACTAAAAATGCAGCAAAAGAAACAAAGGTCAATAACGTAACAATGGTCGCAACTGAGATCGTGAACGTCAGAGAAAAGGCTGACAAGAACTCAGAGATAGAAGCTATCGTTGCAGCAGACGAGGAAGTTATCGTTACGGCTGAAACAAGCGACGGTTGGTATAAGGTTACATACGGCGACTACAGCGGATATGTAGTGAAGGACTATCTTAAAAAGGCAGAAGTAACAACAACTTCCGCTGCGAAGTCCGAAACTACAACAGCAGCTAAGAAGTCTGAAACAAAAAAGACTACGACAACAAAGGCTAAGACAACAAAGTCTGAAACAAAAAAGACAGAAACAAAGAAAGCAACAACATCAAGCTCGAACAGTTCTGTTATAAGCTATACAGATGAAGAATTTGATATGCTTTGCTACGTTCTTCAGGGCGAGGTAGGAAACTGCTCAGAGCAGAGCAAGATCGCTGTTGCAAATGTTATTATCAACAGAGTGAAAACAGGCAGATTTGGAAGCTCTATAAGCGACGTTCTTACAGCGCCAAATCAGTTCACTGCAATAAACGGCTATTACAGTGGCAGAAACAAGCCAACTCAGAACACTATTGATTGTGCAAAGAGAGCGCTGAACGGCGAGGATAATTCAAACGGTGCAGTTTATTACTACGCTCCACGGTATTGCGGTGGAAGCACAGCGGCTTGGTTTGAATCACTCACATTCTGCATGGAGCTTGATGGTCAGAGATACTTCAAGTAACATTTGAAGTTTTTGGCTAAAATGCCGATATTGCAGATATAAAATTGTACATTATGCTGAAAAGTCAGGACGAAACTTAGCTTTGTCTTGACTTTTTTTCAGTATTTGATAAACTATTATTTAGGTATGCAGTGAGTATTTTGCTGCCATTGGGAATGTTTTGCGGTGTGACCGCTTGAAGGTAAGGACAGTGTCTTGACGATGAATTTGATGACAAAAAAGATATGTGCAAATGTCTGCGCAGCAGTAATGAGCATAACTGCTGTTGGTATATGCGGTGAGCTGCTGCTGGATAATAAAAGCGTGGGCGCAGAAAAAGCCCCTGCGGTGCAGGTCAAAAACGTTGAAGCTCAAAGCGTTAAGACCACTGCCGCTACTGAGGTCTATGACTTTGTGAAGTTCAAAAAGTCCTCTGTGGATAAGTATGATATGTCTTATGTTCAGCAGAAAAAGCAGGCAAAGACCACAAAGAAAAAGGCTTCAGCCAGTGAGTTTACTGTGGAAATGCCTGAGGATAAGGGCGAGTATTACGATATAAAGAACGATCCTGCTAACTTTACAGATACAAGAAGCGTCGCTGATGAGTATTATACTGTCAACGATATAATCTCAGGAAATATCGTCACTCTTAATGGTCATGAACTGCTCTGTCAGATAGTCAACAGCGAGATAGGCGGTGAGTGGGGCGAGGAAGCCATAAAGGCGCAGGCCGTGGCGGCTTATACATGGGTCAGATTTAACGATTCTATCGGTGCTATACCTACGGTGGGGCTTAAAAGCGGATATTCTTCAAAGATAGAAAGATGTGTAAATGCCGTTGAGGGTCAGACCGTTATGTATAACGGCAATATCATAAATGCAGTTTATTCTGCTTCAACAGCAGGTTATTCTACCACCAGCGAGGATATATGGGGCGTTTCTTACCCGTATCTCAAGCGTGTAAAGAGCGAGTTTGACGATAAAGATCCTAACTGGGGCATTGAAGCTACATATACAAAAGACGAGGTCAAGGAGCGGATCGAGAGCCAAACTGATATAAAGCTTTCCGACGACGTGAAGAACTGGTTTAAAATAGACTCTGCTTTCAGCGGAAAGTATATAAGCGGAGTGACTATCGACGGCCATACGAGCTGCACCTATGATGGCAGTGAAGCTAGGATAACAGGTATCACGCTCTGCAATCTCTTTGATGTGAAATCGAACGCCATGGAGATAAGCTATAAGGACGGTGTGTTCACTTTCAAGTCCTATGGCTGGGGTCACGGCGTTGGAATGTCGCAGTGGGGCGCTTGCTATTATGCCGAGGCTGGCTATACATACGATCAGATACTTACTCACTATTATGTGAATTGCTATCTTGGTCTGTCGGCTGTAAATGACAAAGCTGTAAAGAGAGGTCAGATGTCGCAGGACGAGATAGATAAGGAGATAAAGGATTCAGAGATAGTTGACGAAGGCGGAAACGCTTCAGGCGACAGCAAAGAGGACAGTGAGCCTGCACAGACTCAGCCGACCGAGAACGGCACTGTTACCACTGCTCCTGCTACAGAAGCACCTGATACTACAACAACTTCGTTTGACGTTCAGCCTGAGGATAATATCACCATAGAGCAAAATACAGACGAAATATTATAACCGAAAGGGAGAATAAAAATGGGATTTTTTTCACCTAAGAATACACCTGAAAATGCAGTAAAGGCACAGATAGACGCAAAGCTTGCCTTTATAAACGATAAGTATACCGAGATAGGCAGATATGTCAAGCTCAGAATGGCTGACAAGATAGAAGAGCCGGAGGTGAAAAACCTTATTGCTCAGATAGACGCAACTCTTGAAGAACTGAAAAATCTTAATGAACAGCTTCTTACCATCAGAGGAATGAAACTTTGTTCCGGCTGTGGCCACGAGATACCAGTGAATATGGCGTTCTGCCCTAACTGCGGAACAAAACAGCCTGAAATGGCTCAGCCTGTTTATCAGCAGCCTGCTCAGGGCGGTGCAGTTCCAATGGGCGCACAGCCTGTTATACAAAACAGTCAGGGCTATCATAATCACCCTGTTTCACCTGCTTATACTCAGCCACAGGCTAATCCTGTTTATGGCAATCCTGCTCAGCAGAATGTTCAGACAGCCGCTCCTATCCCTGAGCCTGCTGTGGCACAGACTGCTGCACCTATCTCACAGCCTGAAACAGCACCTCAGCCTGCACCAATGCCACAGCCTGCTCCGGTGATAGCAGAAGCTCCGGTGCAAGAGCCTGCAAACAGCAGTTTTGTATTCTGCTCTCAGTGCGGCCACAAAGAGCCGGCAGGCGTTAAGTTCTGCTCAGAGTGCGGAATGAAGTTGTAATAAAAAAACTAAGGCAGCGCAGGATAATAAGTGCGTTGCCTTTTTGAGTAAGAAGTAAAAGAAGTAAAGGAAGATCTTTATGTCAGTGAATATTTCAAGCGAGCTTATGGATTATGATGTTATACTTGCTTCAGCGTCGCCAAGAAGAAAAGAACTGCTGTCATTGATGTGTGAGAATTTCAGGGTTATCCCCTCAGATTGTGACGAAAAAATACCAGAGGACGTTACACCAGAGCTTGCCCCTGAGTATCTTTCAGGGATAAAATGCAGATGTATCGCTTCGGTCTATGACCTGAGCGTTGTTATCGGCTGTGACACTGTTGTAATATGCGATGGGGAAGTTCTCGGTAAGCCTGTGGACGAAGCTGATGCCATAAGAATGTTAAAAATGCTGTCAGGCAAGACTCATCATGTTGTAACAGGCGTTACCCTTGGCAGAGGCTGTCGTTACAGTAGCTTTTCCGTTGATACCGCAGTGACTTTCAGAGAGCTTTCCGACCAGGAGATAAAAGCCTATGTGAAAAGCGGCGAGCCTATGGATAAGGCGGGGGCTTACGGCATACAAGGGCTTGGAGCACTTCTTGTGGAAAAGATAGACGGAGACTTTTATAACGTTGTTGGTCTGCCTGTGAGCAGGCTTGCAGAGGAGCTGCACGAGTTTTTGAAGAAGGTTCAGTCGAAGTAGATCTTCTTGTTGCTCTCCTGAGTTTTCGGGAACACTGTCACCTTGTCGTTTCCGTCAACTATGCAGAGAAAGACCTTGTCAGGTGATGAACAGCCTTGCTTTCTTATTTCGTTGGTGAGCCATTTTATCTCCTTGCCTGCGTATTTCAGGTTGTCCTCCATAATAACGCCGTCAAGGATAAGGTCGGTGCAAAGCTTTTCGTCCTGCTTCTCATATCCTAAGTCTTTTGGAGTGAGAGGTGCTTCTGTGGCACGTTCCATGAAAGAGATAGTGCCGTTGGTTTCCAGAATAGCGTAGTATATCTTTGAGATGTCGAAATAGCCTGACGTTCTCGCCCTTGAAAGCAGGTCGTTCACATCAAGCTTGGCGGTCTTAAGGTTTTCGGGATATATTTTGCCTTTTTCAATAAGCAGGATAGGTTTGCCCGAAAGAAAATGTCGGCAGTGGATAGACTTCATCGTAAGCACAGATAACAGAAAGCCTGTCAGTCCGTAAAGCACCATTGCGATAACAGGCACGATAAGCTCGTCCATTTCCTGCGAAACAGCCATTTCAGAGGCGATAGAGCCTATGGTGATGCCGTTGATGTAGTCAAAAAGCGTGAGCTGTGATATCTGCTTGTTGCCAAGAAGCTTTGATATGGCAAACATAACGATTATAGAGCCAACTGTGGCAAGTATGGTGTGAGTGATGTTCATAGGCGTGACCCCTTTCAGAATATGCCCTTATTATCTGCATATGCGAACGTATTATTCTTCTGACGCATATTATGACAGAGAAACGTTGTGAGCAGGAAAGGGCGGTATCAGTGGAAAACAGGGGATCGTGCTGCGGTCAGCAGCTTAATATAATGGCTGCGGCATTTGCAAATTATCTTGGCGAGGGTTTGAGCCTGTCTCTTATACACATCTCCGAGCC
>ENA-OZEB01000319-OZEB01000319.1-human-gut-metagenome-genome-assembly--contig:-NODE-319-length-15795-cov-6.105972_pt1 | contig 15795 bp, 10 predicted proteins | sample MGYA00245060_ERZ653593 | MGnify/ENA primary metagenome ERZ653593 (study PRJEB26926, sample SAMN06164989) | human gut metagenome | biome: ENVO:00009003; feature: ENVO:2100002; material: ENVO:00002003... | reverse complement strand
CTACACTTATGCGATCGTCGGCAGCGTCAGATGTGTATAAGAGACAGGTGCTATACTCTCAACAAAATCAAATGAAACTACACACAGAAAGGGCGTTTTATAATGACTGAAAAAGAAAAAATGCTTGCGGGCAAGATATATGACCCCTCCGACAAGGAGCTTGCAGAATTGAGGACAAAGGCTCACAAGCTTTCACAGCAGTACAGCAGTTTGTATGAAGATGATGAGAGAAGAAAAGCCATCCTTGACGAGCTTCTTCCCGACCATGGCGAGGGATTTTTTCTCCAAGGTCCTGTGTATTTTGACTATGGCGTTTTCACAAAGTTCGGCTCAGGCTGCTATGCAAACTTCAATCTGACAGTGCTTGACACCTGCCCTGTGACGATTGGCGACAACGTGTTTTTCGGTCCCAACTGCACCATTGCCACACCTGTTCACCCATTCAGATGGCATGAGCGTAACATGAAGAAAAAGTCTGACGGCACTGTTTATGATGATGAATACGGCAAGCCTATCACAATACACTCCAACTGCTGGATAGCGAGCAATGTTGTCATCACAGGCGGAGTTACCATAGGCGAGGGCTGTGTTATCGGTGCAGGAAGCGTTGTCACCCGTGACATACCGCCAAATTCTCTTGCGGCAGGAAATCCATGCAGAGTTATCCGTGAGATAACGGAGGAGGATTCTATCAGGTACAAAGCAGAACTTTTCTGAGCATAAAAAATACCCCTGACCAGAAAATGATCAGGGGCATTTTTATCGTCTGTCGGATTATTGAGTATAGACCCATTTTTTTTCGGACCACGCTCCGTTATAAGTCTTTCCGCCTTTGACAGTGTAGCTTCTTACACGGACGTAATATTTTTGATATCTTGCAAGTCCGGAAACTGTCTTTTTATCAGTGCGGTTGTTTGTTACCTTTACGCTTTTTGCTCCATTAAAGTCGGAACGCTGTGAGTATGATATTTCATATCCCGTGGCAGAACCTTTCTGTGCATAATCTATAAAGAAGCCTGCATATGTGCCGTAAAGCTTCTGTATCACCTGCTTTGCAGGATAGATAGCAAAGCTTTTGGTGATAACTCCGCCGTAAATGCCCTTACCTGTGATAGTCACCTTTGCGGTGCCGACCTTGGTGTTTGCAGAATATTTCACAGTATAGTCTGTGCCGTTTTTAAGGGTCTTTGAGCCGTATTTTACTGTGATCTTCTGCGTTATCGCCTTGCCGGTAAAGCTTTTTGAAGAAATACCGCTGACCTTTGCGTTTGCAAAATTAGTCTTTGCCGTCACAATGCTTTTAGCGTCTGACCAATTGCCGTAATAGGTCTTTCCACCCTTGACAGTATAAGAGCGGACTCTTACATAATATGTCTTTGAAGCCCCTAATCCAAGTACCGTCATCTTATCCGTCTTGTTGGTGGTGGATCTGTATGTGGAAGCATTTGAAAAATCAGATCTTGTGCCATACTGGACCTCATAGCCTGTTGCAGATCCTTTCTGCACAAAATCCACAAAAAAACCCTTGTATCTTGTTTCAAGCACCTGTATCTGCTGTTTTGCAGGATTTATAACAAAAGAAACGGTCTGCTTGCCCTTATAGTTTCCGTAAAATTCAACTGTTATCTTGCCCGTGCCAACGTTCACGTTTGAGAAATACATCACCATATAATCAATATAACGCTCTAGGGTCTTATTGCCGTCCTTTATAAGCACATCAGGTGTTATCTCCTTGCCGGTGAACGACAGCGGTGTAGCATAATAAAGCTTGAACTTGGAAGCGTCCTTTGGCTGGATAGTAAAGCTTTTTGCAACAGAGCCTCTGTATTCTCCTTTTCCAACAAAGGTCATTTTTGCAGGTCCTGCGTTAAGATTGGTCTTATAATAAACAGTGTAATCCACGCCTTCTTTAAGCTCTTTGCCCTCATAGGTGAGCGTTACGTCAGGCTGTTCAATATTCTTTCCTGTGTATGTGAAGCTGTTCTTAAAGCCTGATATCTCGCAGTCTGCAATAAGCTTGCTGTCAGAATACTCCGCTGTGACAGTCATATCCTCTGTGACGTTTTTATAGTCCTTATCCCAGCCTGTAAAACGCAAACCCTTTATAGCAGGGGCTTTCGGAGCTTTTGCAGACTTACCATATTCCACTGTCTGCTGACTTATCACCTTGCCGTCCTTATCCACAAACGTAACGTTATATGTATAAGGCTTCCATGCGGCATAAAGGGTCTTTGCACCGCCTGAATATGAGATGCTTTCTATTCTTTCACCTGAAAGTGCAGCGTTATCATACCAGCCTGCAAAGTCTGCACCCTCTTTTGTCGGCTCGGAAAGCGTCACGCTTTCGCCTTTGCTGAGGTATTCTGGATTGCCTGTGCTGTTCGTGCCGCCATTTAAAACATAGTCGACAGTAACAAATTTTGCTTCAACAAGCTTTGCCTTTACTGTGCTGTCAGCAGTATAAACTGTGTTCGCATCGACAGCAATTCCGTTCTTGTACCATTTAAGAGCATAACCGCTTTGCACTTTGACAGCAGGATATTTCACCTTGCCGTCTTTATCAGTGCAGGCATAATGCTTGCTGTCAGGGGCTTCAAATGTTATCTTGTGGGAAGCCTGCTCCCCTGGACGAGTTAGCCTTGCTTTGCCGCCTGCCATTGTCCACCTGCCGCTGTCTGTCTGCTTTCCGCCAACGGTATTCAGCGAATAGGCTGCGGAGCTTGTAACGTTAGACAAAGCCGTTTTCTTTACCTTGCTGTCAGAAAAGTTGCCGTTATACCAGCAACCGGCATATTGCTGTCCATAATAAAAAGCGTCATTATCGATACTGCCCACCATAGCTTTAGCATTTGAACTGCTTGACTTTGCAAGGTCTGAAGCGCACTCTGTCAGGGTCAGACCACCTGCTTTGCCCATGATTCCGCCTGCCGAGCTTGTACCCTTGACAGTTCCGCTGAACGTACAGCGTTGGATAGATACCGCATCAAATTCACCAACGATCCCGCCTGCGTACTTACCGCTGACAGTTATTTTCTCAGCACTGAGATCTCTTATCTGCGCTCTGTCCTCAGCATAGCCAAACAGACCTGCATAAGAATTATTTTGGATAACAGCGTTTTTCAGAACGTGTCCGTTGCCGTCAAAATATCCGCAAAAAGGCTTTGAAGCCGTTCCTACTGTCGATATCTTTGCACCACCGAAGTCGATGTCTTTTTCAAGCACAACACGTTTTCCTGCAAAGCTTTCACCGCCTGATACACGCTTTGCGAAGTTTTTCCAATCCGTCGCTGTCTTTATAACAAGACTTTGTTCCTTTATCTCTTTCGCCTTTGCCTTTATAAGAAGCTTGGCATTGGTAATATCGTTCTTTGAAGCGTTTTCGTCTGCAATAACTTTCTTGCCGTTGTTGACCTCACGCTCATAACCGCTCTGCTTTTCATACTTTGCCACAAGTGTTTCAAGCTCGCTTTTATCAGACTTATCTATATCATCGGTATAGGCAAATATTATAGGCTGACCAGTATAAGCGTCCTTGTCGGTAACGTCCGTCCAACTGTCACCGTCATTGGAAATATACGCCTGACCAGGCTTCATGACCCCGTCTGAATAGCCATAAACGGTCACATAGCCTGAGCCGTCATCACCGCTGAATGTCATCACGACAGAATATCTTTCGCCCTCGTCAAGCTCAACATCAGGGATATCCACGGTATAAAAGCCATCGCTCTGCACCTTTCCACTGACCTCACATTCAAGTATCCCCACAGGAGTGCTGTCTGAAACAGAAGTGTAAACCTGCACGGTGTAGTCAGACTTTCCGGTGTAGCCAAGATACATAAAGCCCACTTTGTCAAGAAGCTCGTCTTTTTTTGCTGTAAAAACATCAGCTCCGCTCATTTTATTTTCATTGCTAACATAAAATATAGAATTATCCTTATTAGCAGGATAATGGTAATTATTATCACAGCTTTCAGTGAGGTCGAACGCCACCCAATCGGTCATTTCTGCCTCTTCATAGGATATCCAGTAATAACCGTCTGTGCCACCGGATACTCCCCAAGAGCCTTTCACAAGCCATGCCCCGTTTTTCTTTGGCTGATAGCCTGCAAGGAAATTTGACTTGCTATAATTATCGTCCCAGCCCACTACGCTTACGGCATGATTTATTCCACTATATTTTGTAGTTTCCGGATCGTAATAGCTTTTGTTATCAAAGGTCATATACAGGTCGTCTGCATAATAGCTCACCATTACTCCGCCAAGCTCTTTTATCTTGTTTTTAATGGCGTTTCGTCCGCCTGTGATAGTGGAAGCGTAATTAAGCTGATATTCGCAAACGCCCTTTTTCTCCTCAGATACGATAGTGGCTTCCGTTCCGTCGGACACGAAAGGCTCATATTCATCATAGCAAAGTCCTCTATGAGCCGCCATTGCAAGGGACGAATCCATCCACGTTCCGCCGCAATCCCATATTGACTCGTCAAATCCGCCGTTAGCATATGTAGAGAGGGCAAGGCTCGGCACAGAAAACTGCACGTTTTGATTTTCAAGCCCCTTTTGGATAAGATTGCTCTCAGTGCAGGAAAGTGCCGCAAACGCCCAGCAAGTGCCTGTCTGGAACTGATTTTTGATAGTCGTCAGCGTATTCTTAGATCTGGGGTCATATTTCGCAGGCAGCGAAGCCGTTGCCTTTTGTGCATAAGCTGAAGCCCCATCGTCCGTACCGACCAAATCTTCATCAGCGATCTCCGATTTTTCCAGACCTTCCTTTTCGTAGCCATAACCATTATCAGTAAAAATTATCCTGCCCATCTTAAATTTCGGGCTGTCATTATCTCCGCCATGCTCCGCATCCGCAAAAGCTGCGCAAGGAAACTGCACTGACAATATCGCCGCCGTCAAAATGGCGGCACATTTATAGATCACCTTCATAAAGATCTCCTTTGGTATGATATTAGCATAGTCCAAACTGCTGACTACAGTGGTGACAGGCTATGCTTATTTTGATATAATAAGAAGGTAATGGACTGACGGTCATCTCCTTAGAACTAAGCGTTCGTAGCAGAAAGTGTCAGCCGCCTTCTTGTTATAAAATTCGATTAAGCAGGTTGTACCTGCTGTGTTTACAGCAGCGTTCGCATCACTAACCAAAATGAATTTTAATAAGCTCCTGAGCGGAAACATTACAAAATATCAGAAAGAAGGATTTATCATGATTAGTGTAGGAATTGATGTATCAAAAGGAAAAAGTACTGTTTGCATTATGAAACCTTGCGGCGAAATACTTGAATCACCCTTTGACATTGGTCACACTGCCGATGAACTGGATTCTCTTATTTCTCTCATCAAATCATTCGATGAAGAAACCCGTGTTGTTATGGAAGATACAGGTCACTATCATCTTCCTGTTGCGACCTATTTATCTTCTCACAACATTTTTGTATGCTGTGTAAATGCCTTGCGTATGAAGAAGTTCTGCTCGCAAAGCATAAGACGAGCAAAAACCGATAAAATTGATTCGATTAAAATCGCATCTTTCGGTATTACATACTGGAACGAGCTTGTTAAGGCTTATCCCTCTAATGTTATATACGATGAACTTAAATTTCTTGCACGTCAGTATTATCAGGTTACAGGTATGCTTGTTAAATCAAAAGTGAACTTCTCCAATCTTCTTGACCAAGTTATGCCCAAAATCAATGATGTTCTTTCAAATCAAGGTGAAAATCACAAGCTGACCGAGTTTGTCAGTCGATATATTCATTTTCAGAATATTCTCGATATGGGAGAAATGAAATTTACATCTGATTACTGCAAATGGGCAAAGAAAAAGGGATACCGCTTAAACGAGCGTAAGGCAGCGGAAATCCTTGCCCTTGCTCAAAACGGTATCCCTACGCTTCCTAACTCCCAATCCGTCAAAATTGCCGTTAGTGAAGCCGTCAAGCTGATCCACTCAATAGAGGAATCACGCAATACCATTTTAGCACAAATGCAGGATCTTTGCAACACCTTGCCTGAATATTCTGTTGTCAAGGAAATGGATTGTATCGGAGATACACTTGCTCCACGTATCATTGCTGAAATTGGCGATGTACGCAGATTCAAAAACAAGCACTCTCTCATTGCCTATGCAGGCATTGACGCTCCGCCTTATCAGTCGGGTGCATTCCACGCTTCTGAGCGTCATATATCCAAGCGTGGAAACAGTTATCTGCGAAAAACAGGCTACGAGATCATGCAGTCCTTAATCAAACACAAACCTGCCGACAATGCTGTCTATGACTTTATTCAGAAGAAACGCAGCGAAGGGAAATGCGGCAAAGAAGCAATGATTGCGGGGCTTAACAAATTCCTTCGAGTTTACTACGGCAAGGTTATGGAGTTTTACTCCGAACATTAATTGTAGTCTCAGGTACATACTCATCGGGCGTTTGAATACTTCCTTCAAACGTCAGCTTTGCTATATCGTTTTTTCCTTTGCTTCTTTTCTCAACTTTGTTCATTTTGCCTATTGATTTTTCTTAGCAGGTTTCTGCTTTTCTGTTATTTAGTTGCACAAAGTTTCTTTTGGTTACTATTTTAATGATTACTTTTTTATCTTCTTCTCCCCACTGAGATAATATTTTTCTTAGTAAGCACAAGTAGCACAATGCCAAGCAAAAGTATCAGAGGCCAAGTAAGATACGGTCTTTTATCATTATCGATATCGGTCACGACCTTATCAGGCTCACCGTTTTTATCAGTGTTGTAATACACGTTCACTTTTTCGTTCTGACTCACATAATATGTGCCTGTGAAGATCTCTCTTGTGTACTCCTTGCCGCCAACATCAAAAGCGACAGTTATGTAATATGTTTCAGCTTTGTTGCTTGCCTTTTTGTTATGTCCCCAAGTTTTCAACTCATGGTCTATCCACTTCACATAGCCTGTGGTTTTCTCAGCATTTGACATGAAAACCCTGTTTGAAACATACTTGCTGAGATTATAGATAGTAGAGAAACCACCCATAAGAATAAAAACGATACTCAGAGCGATAAGCCCTGCATTTTGCTTTTTCATTTGATATACCCCCTGAACAGAAATGTTGTGTTAATATGAATTTATTATATCATATGAGAACATGGAAAGTCAATAAGCCTATCCCATCTTTCCATAAGTCTTATGGACATATTTATTAGTACGGTTTTGATCGTTGAGGTAAGCCGCTATTTTCTTTCTGCTGTAAGGACTTTTTTTATGAGATCATGTTGAAACTTTATTTTCTTCATTTTTTGAACAATTCTTGACTTTGTTATAAATCTGTGTTATACTAATCATAAACGAACGGTCGGTACGCATAAAAGGAGCGAAGCAACATGAAAACAACTGAGCAACAGCACAATGAGCGGAAACGTGAACTAATGGAAAAGTGCTTCGAGTGCTATGCGGAAAACGGGCTCACAGGCACAGGAATTAAAGCACTGGCCGATGCGTGCGGATGCACGAAAGCAAATTTGTATTCGTATTTTAAAAACCTTGATGAACTGATCATTGAGTCAACGGCATACTGTATGGAAAAGGTTGAGGACGACTTTATGGAGATGGCACCCACCGACCTTGAGGATGTTGTCCGTTTTGTGAAGGAGGTCCCGTATTGGACAGCAAAAAAGCACGGAAAAAAATATCGCCTGATGTATCAGATATATACGCACCCGAAGTATATCGAGCACGGCAAGAAATTCTTTGAAGGCGTGAACGAACGCTATACCGAGTACGCCAAGCAGCTGGAGCCGAAGATCGGCATTCCCTATACGGTCATCACGCCGCTGATCTTTATATTCGTCCGCGCCTGCGTTCATTATGCGATGTTTGAGGATGAATATTATCTGAAAACCCAGATGGAGGTCTTAAAACAGGGGGTCGCCCTGTTTGTGGATAAGTACAAAGCAAACCAAGCATAAGCCAATCGACCGCCGCTCATTTACGGCGTGGGCAGCGGCGCAAAGCTCCGCCGTGATAAACAATTCCGAACGGAGGAAAAAAGATGAAAACAGAAAAAAAACTACTCACAGGTACACTTTTGGCGCTTTGCACCGCTCTTTTGGTGCTTTGCAGCGTGCTTGCCATAGGATGGAGCAAGGCGGCAAAAACAGGCGACGCACTGCCGGAGGTGCGAAACAACGGCACGGCGATTCAGTGGAAATACAGCGACGAAGCCGACTGGCACGACCTTGTGGCGCTTACTGAGCTGCGGGGCGCTGCCGGAGAAAACGGAAAGAACGGCACAGACGGTAAAGACGGCTCTAATGGTGCCGACGGTAAGAACGGAATAAACGGCACAAACGGAAAAGACGGCATTAACGGAGTTGACGGTAAAGACGGAGCCAACGGTAAAGACGGTATCAACGGCACTAACGGCATTAACGCCAAAAGCATAGAGGTGCAGCGAGCTGAAACCCACATACAGTGGCGTTACGAGGGCGATGAGTGGCAGGACCTTGTGGCGATAGCCGACATCACAGGTCCCACCGGGCAGAAAGGTGCAGACGGAGCAGACGGAAAGACACCGGAGTTCCGTGTAAGCGAAAACACCCTGCAGTGGCGCTATGTCGGCGATAAAATATGGCTGAACCTGTACGATCTTTCGGTTTTGAAAGGTCTTGACGGCAAGGATGGTATAAACGGAAAAGACGGAGCCGATGGAAAAGACGGAACAAACGGACAAAACGGCTCCGATGGTGCGGACGGCAACACCCCCTTCATTGGTGAAAACGGCAACTGGTGGATCGGAGAAACCGATACGGGCGTAAAGGCCGCAGGCATTGACGGCACAGACGGCGAAAAGGGAGACAAGGGAGACAAAGGCGACAAGGGAGATAAAGGCGAAAAAGGAGATAAAGGCGACAAGGGCGATGCCGGTCAGAACGGCAGCTGCTCCGGATATTTTTATGCAGAAACAAGAATTCCGAGAGTATTTCTCAATAACGGCAGCGCAGCTTTAAGCGTTTATGAAAAGGTAAACAGCGGAGAGCTGATATCCACTTATCTTGATAAGATTGCGCTCAAAAAAGGTCATGTTTACAGCGTCACCATAAGCGGCTCTCTCCAGGTGGTATCAAACGAGTCCAACAACAACGGTAATTACTCCATCCAGATGACAGACGGCTATGACGACGACCTTTGCCGTGAGGTTACACGCATAAAACGTGACGGCCAAAAAATAGCGCAGACAAACGACCAACATTCCTTTAATTTCACCAGAATTTACGACGCCTCGGACGAGGATATAACGCTGTACTTCATGTTTGAACAGTCGGCATACAATACCCGTCTCGAGAGCTTCAAAGGCACAATCACAATAACCGCTCTTGACTGAGCCGATATACACGAAAACAGAGGTAACGGAAAATAAAAAAACGAATACTCAGTATCATGCTCACCCTTTGTATGGTTCTTTGCATCGTGTCGACAAGTGTATTTGCCGAGGATAATATGGCAGCGAGTGGGACGGCGGAAGTTTCCACAGCGGCGGAACTGGTTTCAGCAATCAGAGAAGCTTCATACGGAACAGTCAAACTGACGTCTGACATTCCCATTTACACCACATTAGTGGTCAACCGCACCGTCACTCTTGATCTCAACGGTTATGTGCTGAAATACAGCAGCAGCAGTGCAGGGCATGTAATCACTGTGTCCAGTGGTATTTTGACAATTGAAAACAGTGACTATACAAAATCACACAATTTCCAAAAGAAGTATAATTTATATGTAAATGATTTTTTTTGAATTTTGCTCCGTTTAAAATCATACTAATTTTAGCTTTTAATTTTTTCATTCCAAAAACCGCCCCATTTCGTTCTATAAATTACCTCTTATAATCAAATCATGCAGACATATAATATTATTGCAAACCCGAAAAACAAATGAAAAGGAGATACGAAAATGAAAGGTATCACAACTCAGGAAGGCAGAGAAACACTCAACAAGTTCAAGATGGAAGCAGCTAACGAAGTTGGCGTAAACCTCAAGCAGGGCTACAACGGCGATCTTACAGCTCGTGAGGTCGGCTCTGTAGGCGGTCAGATGGTCAAGAAGATGATCGACGCTTACAAGACAACAGGCAACAAGTAATTTCTCCCAAAAGTCCTAAAAACTCCGCCGCGGCATTTCGCTGTGGCGGAGCTTTTTACTTGAAATCAGGCAAAAAAAGTAGTATAATATACACATAGGGGCGGGGTAAAGATCATAGTAAAGAGGGATAAATATGTTGACTAAAAGAATCGCCGCAGGACTTACAGCTTTTGTTATAACAGCTTCTGCCGCACTGCTTCCGCTTCCAGAAAGCATTAACGGCATATTGGTGAACACCGCTATATCAGCTCAGGCTTATTCTGCAAACGGCGCCGTAAAAATGCCGTCAGATTTTCTGACTTTTAACAGCTCCGATCAGGTTTTCGTAAACGTGGTTTCTGCCACTAAAAACGGACTATACTATTATACTGTGGAAAACTACAAGAAGCTAATTAAATTCTATAGCTTTTCCAACAACTCCGTGAGAACTGTAGCAACGCTTGGTGACATTATAAATGTATATGCAAATAACTCCAAGATCTATTATATCGAAAGAGATACCAGCACATACAACTCCAGCGTGAAGGGCTCGTCATATTCTTATTACATAAAGACCTTTGACACCGATACGGAAAAGGTGACCAAAAGCGTTAATGTGAGCAAGTATACGCCCAATGGTATTTTAAATTACCCAAACTGTTTTGGCGTTGACGATAACGGCAGGATATATTACTATGTAACAGACAGCAGCGGTGCTGAAAAAGGCGATAATCTATTCCTGCTGGACTCAAACGGAAATAAGCTGTCCTCCTGCAGCACCGATGTTGCCATAACAAAGTTCTCAGGCTTTGACAGCACAAACGGAAACTTCTATTTTGAAAGAAACGCTGATTACGTTTATTGGGGCTATAGTCACAAAATGAACGCCCTTGGCTTTGGAAATATTTCAAATAACAAAATAACCGTGTCTGATAAATCTATCGACTATTTCTATCAGAAATATTACGATTATCATTATGACAACGCACAAATGCTTGGCAACGGCAAGCTTGCGTGGACTTCTTCTGCAAGCGGCACTGTAAACATCGTGGACTCTGCCAAATTTCATACATCAACAGATGATACATTATATCTCTTTGGAAGCGTTTCAAGAGCGGAACATGAAAACAAAAATGATCTCTACAACAGCGTTGGAACAAGAACTGTATACAACGGCGAAAATGACAGCACTATCATGTATGTAAACAACAACACTCTTATGGAGTTCAACAATGATTTCAAGCAGGTGGCTTCATATAAAACAGCTTATCCTGTTTTCGCTTTGTATTATACAAACGGCACTGTGACAGCTATAGAGCGTGATACTGACGGCAATTTCTACTCAGAGAATATTGCTTGGAAAAAGCCTAGCAGTGTTACGATTTCAAATTCTTCTGCCACGCTCAAAACGGGCGACAGCCTTAAACTTTCTGCAAGAAGCAATTCCGATATAGACTACGGCTTCACATGGTCAAGCAGTGATAATTCTGTGGCTTCTGTTACAAAAGACGGCAAGGTGTACGGAAACAAGGCAGGCGTATGCACAATAACCGCTACCACCGACAACAGTTTGAAAGCAAGCTGTACAGTGACAGTTACGCCTATGGATAGCGACACAAAAGGCTCTGCCACTATACTCAGCGGACGTGCAACAGACAATGCTTCAGATAACCATTACATCACATGGTCATCTGTCACAAACTCTTATCTTGTACAAAACAGCGACGGAACGCTCACAAGGCTTGAAAACACATCAAGCGGCATTGTGGTAGAAAACTACTCCGCAGACGGCAAAAAGCTTATCTCACAACGCACTATTTCAAAAGAGCTTAACCTATTTGGTGGATTCTATTCAGGAAAAGACTATAACTATCTCGTGTTCGGTCAGAACAACACTGCCGAAAGCGACAGCAAGGAAGTTGTAAGAGTAGTCAAATACACCAAGAGCTGGAGCAAGGTAAATTCATGCAGTATCTCAGGTGTCAATACAACAAAGCCGTTCTCGGCAGGCTCACTGAGAATGGAAGAAGCAGGCGGAAAGCTTTATGTTTACACCTGCCATGAGATGTATGCTGACAGCGACGGCATAAATCATCAGGCAAATATGCTTTTCACCATTGACGAATCCTCCATGTCCCTGACCGACTCAATGTATGACGTTTCAAATCTTACAGACGGCTATGTTAGCCACTCGTTCAACCAATTCATCAAAGCTGACGAAAGCGGAAAATACATCTACAGAGTTGACCACTCAGAATCAAGCAACTACACAATGAACGGCTCTTACCTCTCTGTAAACGGCATTACTCTCACAAAATATAAGGCTGACGGAAAATCAACCGCCGTGAACGTTTCTATCCCTGTTAAGTTCGATATGAACAAAAGCAACTACACGGGCGCTTCAATAGGCGGTTTTGAGCTTGGCAGCGGAAACTGTCTGATAGCCTATGCAAAAGACGTTTCAAGCAATTGTAAGACAAGAAATGTTTACATAAGCGTCACAGACGAGCTTTTCAACGGTACACAGAACATTGCCCTCACAAACTACGGCACATCAAGTAAAGTGACCTGCCGCACCCCTCAGCTTATAAAGATAAATGACAATCTGTTCCTTGTTATGTGGGAAGAATACAACAGTTCCACAGGCAAGACCGCCACAAAGACAATGACAGTTGACTCAAACGGCAAAACTGTTACCAAAGCCATTTCTCACTCCTTCGGACTTTCAGATTGTCAACCTATTGTATGCAGTGACGGCATGGTAAAATGGTATGTCACAAATAATTCAGCACCGACCCTTTACAAGCTCTCACCATTTGCGCTTGACGATTATCATGAACACAGCTATACAAAAACAGTTCTCAGCAACGCCACCTGCACCACCGCAGGCACAGTAAAATACACCTGCTCATGCGGTGACTCCTACACCGAAACTATCCCAGCCACAGGTCACAAATCAAGCGGTTGGATAGTCGACAAGGCGGCTTCTATCGGAGTTAAAGGCTCAAAGCACAAGGAATGTACAGTCTGCAAGAAAGTTCTTGAAACGGCTGAAATTCCTGCACTTTCAAGAATTAGCATTTCAAAGGCAAGCGTGACACTTTCCACTTCGACCTACGCTTATGATGGCAAGGCAAAAAAGCCTGGTGTAACGGTCAAGCTAAACGGCAAAGCTTTGAAGAATGGTACAGATTACATAGTTTCATATTCAAACAACACCAAGGTCGGAACAGCTACTGTAAAAATCACAGGCAAGGGCAATTACACTGGCTCAATTTCTAAGACCTTCAAAATCAAAAATAACTTCAAGAAAGCTACCATTTCTGGCATTTCAAACAAGTCATACACGGGCAAGAATATCACGCAGAGCATTACTGTTAAATACAATGGCAAAACGCTGAAAAATGGCACTGACTACACAGTTTCATACTCTAACAACAAGAGCATAGGCACTGCCACTGTAAAAATCGCAGGAAAAGGTTCTTACACAGGCACTATCACAAAGACGTTCAAGATAAATCCTGCCAAGCAGGCGATACAGAAGCTCACGGCTAAGAGCAAGGCATTCTTTGTGGATTGGGCGCAGAAAGGTTCTGCTACCGGATACGAGATACAGTACGCTACCAACTCAAAGTTCACAAGTGCAAAGAAAGTTACAATAACAAACAACAAGACCGACAAGACCACTATTTCAAAGCTTTCAGGCAAAAAGAAATACTACGTTCGTGTTCGTTCTTACACAACTGTAAAGGGTACTAAGTATTACGGCGCTTGGTCGAGTGTGAAAAATGTGACCACTAAGAAATAATTGGATTTTAAAAAGCGTATCGCTGGGTTGCGGTACGCTTTTTTATCAGGATATATTTACTTTTTCTTTTTGGTAGCAACTACCGCCGCCATACCAAGCAAAGCTGTGCCTGCAAAGGCTGCGGCTGCTGCACCTGTGTGTGGGTTAGTTGTGCTTGAAGAAGATACCTTGTCTGAAGCTGATGAAGACTTGCTGTTTGAAGCAACAGAGTTTGCGCCTGATGATGAATCAGATGAAGCTGTTGATGAATTATCCGAATTGCTTGTTGTATCGGAGGAAACATCAGAGGAACTGTCATTGGAAATATCAGATGAGTTGTCAGAAGATGAGTCTGGGTCAGTATCACTTGAACTGTCAGGCAGACTTGATGAATCATCACTTTCAGGCTTTTTATAAGTAAAGCCGTTTTCGATAGCATAACGTTCTCCGTCCGTGCCCTCATTGCAGTAAATGATGAAGTCACTCATCTTTACATATTTCATTGTATTATAGTCAATATTGTAGCCTATTGCTAATGCACCTATATTTCCTAAATAATTATCTTTATCGCTTACTGGGATATCTGGCAGAGTTATTGATTTTAAATTTGGGCAGCCAGCGAAAGCACATTGGTCAATTTCTTCTAGTGTACTTGGCAAAATCACTTGCATAAGGCTGTTGTTTTCCTCAAATGAACTATAACCAATTCTTTTTACGCCCTCTGGGATAGTAATTCTAGAAAATTTCAACAGTGCGCCACCGCCACATAAATCTATTGTTACAGTATTATCTGCAATATCAAAGTCGTCTGCGTCACTATAATAACAAACGAGCGATAAACCGTTGTCAGTTTTTTCATATAAGCCGTTTCCTATTATGGTGAATTTCGTATTATTTTCATCAACTGTTATATTGGGGAACACCTTGCTCATGCTTTGTCTTAATGTTACATCGTAATCTAAACTTGTCACTTCCGCAGGAATATTGATATTCTTTGCTTTTGGCGGAACGTATAACAGTTTAGTTTTATCTTTATTAAATACTGCGCCTGAATCAACAACAAAACCACATTTATCATTGCCACTGTCAACTGTTATACTCTCAAGGCTATCGCATAAATAAAAAGCACCTGATACACCCAGGTGACCCCCATTACAAAATTCTGCATTAACAGGTATATGTACTTCTTTCAAACTCTTGCAGGCTCTGAATGTACGGTCGTTAATATATTCTACGCTGTCAGGGATCTCGATATCGGTTATATTATTGCAGTCCTCAAAAGGTCCAAGATTATTGTAACCTTCAATCCCCTTTAATGACTTAACTCCGCTTGGGATAACGACCTTTCCGCTTTTTCCCTCAGGGCAGTCAAGAAGTTCCGTCATGTCCTTAGAAAACAACATTCCGTCATATGAAGAATAGTTCGGGTTTCCCTCCTCAACAATTATCTCTGTTATGGTCTTGGCAGCCCAGAAAGTTTTTTCGTTAATTTTGCCTTCAAAATCTGCCGGAATAATGACCCTTTTTACATCAGTGCCTCGAAAAATACTGCCATTTCCATATGCTGTAGTAGGGTCAATACTTGTTACAGTTTTTCCGTTGATCTGCGCAGGTATAGTTACAGTTTCGGCGTTGCCGTCATATTTATAAATCTGGGTATATACAGTCCCGTCAGATGTATATGAAACATAACTCCACCCCTGATACTCACCGCTTTCTACATTATCAGCGCTTGCAGTAATAAAATTGATTGTGCCAAAATCAGCGAAGTTGTTGCTTACTGTCGCCATACCGAAAACAAGAGCTAAAGCTAATGTACTGGCTAAAATTTTTTTGATCATTTTGATTCCTCCTAAAATTTCAATTTATATACTTCTTTTTACCTGTCTCTTATACACATCTCCGAGCCCACGAGA